>ULUT01004831.1_pt1 | contig 71932 bp, 53 predicted proteins | sample 1958691 | NCBI WGS metagenome assembly ULUT01 (sample SAMEA4835766, study PRJEB28245) | human gut metagenome | biome: gut microbiome; material: fecal sample | place: Denmark | collected 2008 | reverse complement strand
CCGCACAACTCTATTTATCGCATTTCGTTTTACCCCCCTTAATCCCCTGGGTAGCCTCTGATGCACAGAAGCAGGACTGGGGAAATTTGAAACGCTATGCAGAGGCAAACAAGGAACTGGTACGGAAGGGAAAACAGAAGGACCGGGTGGTTTTTATGGGCAACTCCATCACGGAAGGATGGGTGGCAAACGATGCCGCTTTCTTTGAAGACAACGGTTATGTGGGCCGTGGTATAGGCGGACAGACTTCTTCCCATTTCCTGCTCCGTTTTCGCGAAGATGTCATCAAGCTTGCTCCGGCGCTGGTCGTGATAAATGCAGGTACCAATGACATTGCAGAAAATGCAGGCGCTTATAATGAAGAATACACTTTTGGAAATATAGTGTCTATGGTAGAGCTGGCACGGGGCAATAAGATAAAAGTGATTTTGACGTCTGTGTTGCCTGCAGCTGCCTTTGGCTGGAACCCTTCGGTGAAGGATGCTCCGCAAAAGATAATGCAGCTGAATGCCAGAATCCGGAAGTATGCCCAGGAAAACAAGATTCCTTATGTCGACTATTACAGTGAGATGGTGGAAGGCGACAATAAGGCTTTGAACTTCTCGTATACCCGGGATGGGGTACACCCCACTCTGGAAGGGTATAAAGTGATGGAAGCCTTGATAAAGAAAGCGATAGACAAGGTGTTGTAGGAAATTCCGGTTCAGGTGGCCTATAAGAGCTTTTTTGCGTCGGGAATCATCATCTCGCCTCTGTGCAGTTCGAGCAGGCCTTTCTCCTGCATGCTGTTCAACGCTCTCGATACTCCCATACGGGTATCATTGACCACCTGAGCCAATTCTTCCATTTTTATTTTCAGTATTTTCCTGCCTGACGGACGTTCGATATGTGTCAGGATAAAGTTGCCGATACGTTTCTCAAGGTTGTCGGTGCTTTCTGCCCAAAGACGGCTGTTCAGGCTTTGGGCGCGGTTGCTGATGATATTCATGTAATTCAGGCGGAATATGTCATATTTGAACAATTCGCTCATGACGAAAGCCTTGCTGATGCTCACTGTGTGGGTCTCGGTTTGGGCGGTATAGGCTGAGACGTAGGAGGTGCTCATCCCGAACAGAGATTGTGGCTCGATGACGTAAGGTGCCTGAAAATATTCCGTGAAGCTGTATGATGTATTCGCAGATGAAGTACATGAGGAGATTTCACCTTTCAATACGAATATCAGTTGACTGCATGTGTCACCGGCTTTCACGATAACTTCGCCGGCTTTATGCTTTGTAAAGCTCAGCTTGACTTTCCCCAGGATATTGGTAAAGTCTTCTTGTGCGAGTCCTTGAAAGAGTGGCAGTTGCAGTAATGTATCAAACATTGTATTCATAATGCTTTTTCTTCTTGTTTTGAAACAAAAGTAGATATTATCAAGGTGTACTGTAAACTCTTTGCCCCTCTTTTTGTTTTTTTTATTGTTTCTTAAACGTGCTATTCAATCCTTGTAGACGAATCCTCATCCTTCTCCTCTTCCTTCTTATCGTCCTCATCCTCATTGTTTTCCTCATCTTCGTCTTCCTCCTCGTCTTCCTCTCCGGCAAACGGATCGGGCCGTTGGGGACCGTATCCCATAAAGCCTATGGCGCATAGCGTGCCTGCTATGGCTCCGCTAAGGTGTCCTTCCCAGGAAGTGGTGGCTTTGGCAAATTGTGGGAACATATTCCATACCAGGCCGCCATATAGGAACGTTATCAACAGTGAAATGGCGATAAGCGGTACATGTTTGCGCAGAATGCCGCTGAAGAACAGAAAGAAAGCCAGTCCGTATATGATGCCGCTGGCTCCGATATGCCATCCCGGTTTCCCTATAAGAAAGGTAAGCGCACCGCATCCTATCCAAATGGCAAAGAAGATGTAGGGGGCTATATGCCGGTAGAAATAGAACAGACACCACATCAGGAAAAAGAGTGGAATCGTATTGGCGAACAGATGCTTGAAACTGCTGTGTACCAGTGGATGTGCGAAAATTCCGAACACGCCCCGCTGTTCCAGCGGATATACTCCCAGTCGTGTGAAGTTCCAATCCATGCCTGTCTCCAAAAACTTCAAGATGTATAAAATGAATAGCAAGAATAGGGGTATAACCGCCGCCAATGCCATTCTGCGTATATCATGCTTCATATTTCGTACAGTGATTGTTATTTTTGTACAATACTACGGAATATTTGACGAAAACCGAAAAAAAACTGACTTTTTATTTTGCCTATAAGCTTTAATTCGTATTTTTGGGCATCGCTACATGGCTTGTAGCGCATATACCGAAATAATTAACCTTTAAATAATGCACAACTATGAGTTATTTACGATTTGACAAGACCCTGATGATTAATCTGCAAGAATCTTTGCCAAGGGAGATATTGCGGACGAATAGGTCGGGAGCCTATCATTGTACAACAATTGTAGATTGTAACACACGCAAATATCACGGTCTGTTGGTGATACCGGTCCCCAACCTCGATGATGAAAACCATGTGCTGCTGTCTTCTTTGGATGAAACTGTAATTCAGCACGGTGCGGAGTTCAACCTGGGGTTGCATAAGTATCAAGGAAACCACTTCAGTCCTAACGGGCACAAGTATATCCGAGAGTTCGACTGTGAAAATATCCCCACAACTACCTATCGTGTAGGAGGCGTCATCCTTCGTAAGGAAAAGATTTTCGTACACCATGAAAATCGGATTCTGATTCGTTATACCTTGGTCGATGCCCATTCGGCAACCACACTTCGTTTCCGCCCTTTCCTGGCATTCCGCAGTGTGCGCGAGTACACGCACGAAAATGTGCAGGCAAGCCGCGACTACCAGTTGGTAGAGAATGGCATTAAAACCTGCATGTATCCCGGTTATCCGGAATTGTTCATGCAGCTCAACAAAAAGAATGAGTTCCACTTCCAGCCTGACTGGTATCGTGGTATCGAGTATCCCAAAGAACAGGAACGCGGATATGACTTCAACGAAGACCTTTATGTGCCGGGATATTTTGAAGTGGATATAAAGAAAGGGGAAAGCGTTGTCTTCTCCGCCGGTATCTCCGAGATTTCTCCCCGCAAGCTGAAGCAGACTTTTGAGTCCGAGGTGGCCGACCGCACTCCGCGTGACAGTTTCTACCACTGTCTGAAAAACTCGGCGCACCAGTTCCACAACAAGCAGGGCGAGGAGCATTATGTGCTTGCAGGCTATCCCTGGTTCAAGTGTCGTGCCCGTGACTTGTTCATCTCCCTGCCGGGTCTTACTTTGGCCTTAGGCGAGCAAGATGAATTTGAAGACGTGATGAAAACAGCCGAAAAGGCTATCCGTGAGTTTATCAATGGAGAGCCTTCCTCTTATAAGATATACGAGATGGAGCATCCGGATGTGCTGCTGTGGGCTGTCTGGGCTTTACAGCAGTATGCCAAGGAGACTTCGCGTGAAAATTGCCGGCAGATGTACGGTAATCTCCTTGAGGAGATTGTTGGCTATATCCGTGAACGCAGGCATGACAATCTCTTCCTGCACGAAAACGGACTGTTGTATACCAATGGCACCGAGAAAGCGGTTACCTGGATGAACTCTACCGCCAATGGCCGCCCGGTTATTCCGCGTACGGGCTACATTGTGGAAGTGAATGCACTATGGTACAATACCCTGCGTTTTGTAGCCGATATGGTTCGGGAGGGAGGCAATGAAATTCTTGCCGATACACTGGACGCTCAGGCAGAAATCACCGGAAAGTCTTTTGTAGACGTCTTCCGCAATGAGTATGGCTATCTGTTCGACTATGTGGATGGTTATATGATGGACTGGAGCGTACGTCCCAACATGATATTTACCGTTGCCTTTGACTATTCTCCGTTGGATAGGGCCCAGAAGAAACAGGTACTCGATATTGTGACGAAAGAACTGTTGACTCCGAAGGGCTTGCGTACACTGAGCCCCAAGAGTGGCGGATACAATCCGAATTATGTCGGCCCTCAGATACAGAGAGACTATGCCTACCATCAGGGAACAGCGTGGCCATGGCTGCTGGGCTTCTACATGGAAGCATATCTGCGTATCTATAAAGTGAGTGGCGTGTCGTTTGTAGAGAGATACCTCATCGGTATGGAAGATGAAATGACTTCCCACTGTATTGGCGCATTGCCCGAACTCTTCGATGGTAATCCTCCGTTTGTTGGAAGAGGGGCGGTGTCATTTGCCATGAATACGGCGGAAATCCTGCGTATCTTGAAGTTATTGTCTAAGTATAATTTATAAAAGGAGGAACGAAGATGAAAGTTTTAATGTTTGGATGGGAATTTCCTCCCAAAATATATGGTGGTCTTGCGGTTGCTTCTTATGGAATAACTAAGGGATTGAGTTTGCAGGGTGATGTGGAAACTACTTTCTGCATGCCCAAGCCGACGGGCGAAGAAGAGGACTTCTTGAAGATAGTGGGCATGAACCAGGTGCCTATCGTGTGGCGTGATGTCGATTACAATTATTTGAAGTCGAGGCTGACGCGCAACATGACGCCGGAAGATTATTATTCTTTCCGCGACCATATTTATTCGGATTTCTCTTATATGCACGTCAATGACATAGGCTGCATGGACTTTGCCGGCGGTTATCCCGGCAACCTGCACGAAGAGATAAACAACTTCTCGGTGATTGCCGGAGTAGTGGCTCGCCAGCAGGAATTTGATATTATTCATGCCCACGACTGGCTGACGTATCCTGCCGGAGTGCATGCCAAGATGGTGAGCGGAAAGCCGCTCTGTATCCATGTCCATGCTACGGACTTTGACCGTTCGCGCGGAAAAGTCAATCCTACCGTCTATTCTATGGAGAAGAACGGTATGGATTATGCCGACTGCATCATGTGCGTGTCCGAACTGACCCGCCGCACGGTTATTGAGCAGTACCATCAGAACCCCAAGAAGGTGTTTGCCATGCACAATGCCGTCTATCCTCTCTCGCAGGAATACCAGGACATTCCGCGTCCCGACCATTCCAAAGAAAAGATTGTGACATTCCTGGGCCGTATCACCATGCAGAAGGGGCCGGAATACTTTGTGGAAGCAGCTTCGCTGGTATTGCAGCGTGCCCGCAACATCCGCTTTGTGATGGCCGGTTCGGGAGATATGATGGATGCCATGATTAATCTGGCAGCCGAGCGGGGCATCGCCGATCGGTTCCACTTCCCGGGCTTCATGAAGGGAAAGCAGGTATATGAGGTTTACAAGAACAGTGATGTATTCGTTATGCCTTCCGTTTCCGAGCCTTTCGGTATCGCTCCGCTGGAAGCCATGCAGTGTGGGACTCCTTCCATCATTTCCAAGCAGTCGGGATGCGGTGAAATTCTTGATAAGGTCATCAAGACCGATTATTGGGACATTCATGCAATGGCCGATGCCATTTATTCCCTCTGCACCAATCCCGCTCTCTTCCAATATCTGCAGGAGGAAGGCAAGAAGGAAGTGGATGGAATCACGTGGGAAAAAGTAGGTTTGAGAATCCGCGCCCTCTACGAGGATGTGTTAAGAAACTATGGTAAATAACAAAAACAATAATAGAAATGAGAACTATCTGTCTTTATTTTGAAATACATCAAATCATTCATCTGAAACGTTACCGTTTCTTTGATATAGGTACCGATCATTATTACTACGATGATTATGCCAATGAAACCAGTATCAATGATGTAGCCGAACGCTCTTATATCCCGGCATTGAACACCCTGATTGAAATGGTGAAGAATTCCGGAGGTGCGTTTAAAGTGGCTTTCTCCATTTCGGGGGTTGCGCTGGAGCAGTTGGAAATATATGCGCCGGCTGTCATCGACTTGTTGCACCAGCTGAATGATACCGGTTGCTGTGAGTTCCTTGCCGAGCCTTATTCCCATGGCCTTTCTTCTCTGGCCAACGAGGATTGCTTCAAGGAAGAGGTGATGCGTCAGAGCGCTAAGATGAAGCAAATGTTCGGTAAGGCACCGAAGGTGTTCCGTAATTCCAGTCTGATTTATAATGACGAGATTGGTGCGATGGTGGCAGCTTTGGGATTCAAGGGTATGCTGACGGAAGGAGCCAAGCATGTTCTGGGTTGGAAGAGTCCGCACTATGTATACCATTGCTCTATGAATCCTAACTTGAAGTTGCTGTTGCGTGACTTTAAGCTGTCTGACGACATCAGCCTGCGCTTCTCCAACTCCGAGTGGAACGAGTATCCTTTGTTTGCCGACAAGTACATCAACTGGATTGATGCTTTACCGCAGGAAGAGCAGGTCATCAACATCTTTATGGAGCTCTCTGCTCTGGGCATGGCACAGCCGTTGTCTTCCAATATTCTGGAATTCCTGAAGGCTCTTCCATACTGTGCCAAGGAAAAGGGGATTACTTTCTCCACACCGACGGAAATCGTTACCAAACTGAAATCTGTTTCCCAGTTGGACGTTCCATATCCGATGTCTTGGGTGGACGAAGAAAGAGATACCAGCTGTTGGTTGGGTAACGTGATGCAGCGTGAAGCATTCAACAAGTTGTATAGTGTTGCCGAACGTGTCCATCTTTGCGATGACCGCCGTATCAAGCAGGACTGGGATTATCTGCAGGCAAGTAACAACTTCCGTTTCATGACTACCAAGCAAAGCGGTGTCGGCTTGAACCGTGGCATTTATGAATCTCCTTTTGATGCTTTCACCAATTATATGAATATTCTTGGTGACTTTATCAAACGTGTCGATTCTCTCTATCCGGTGGATATAGATAACGAAGAACTGAATGCATTGCTGACCACTATCCAGAACCAAGGTGCCGAGATAGAGGAACTGCATAAGGAATTGGAGAAAGCACAGGCCAAGTTGGAGAAGATAAAGGCTGTAGAAAAGAAAGAGAGCAAGGCTACAGCTAAATCTGCCGCAGAAAAACCGGCAAAGGCCAAGGCTCCTGCCAAAAAGCCTGCTGCAAAGAAAATAACTAAAAAGGCTGCTGAATAATATCGGCAGCTTATCCCATCAATCAAAAAAGCCTTCCGCTCTACAATGAGCGGAAGGCTTTTTTATGGAATATCTGTCAGTTACTTGTTGAAACTGGTGTATGTAACTTCTATTTTCAGCGGAGATTCCACTTCGCCTTTTGCATTCTCTTTCGGGCCGCCTTTTAGTTTGGCATATCCCGGCTTGAGGTCGTTTTGGATACCGGTTATGGTTTTGTTGCCGCTGCTGCTTGTACTGCTGTCATAGGTAATGGAAACCGGAATCAGCAATACCTTATCCCAGTCTTCATTTTCTTTGTTCCAAGTTTTTTCCCACTCTGTCTCATTCCAAGAACTGCCGGCCTTTTCTTTGGCGGCTTTCTTGGCAGCTTGTTTTTCGTTGATGCAAGTGGTAACCAACCGGGCTATGTTGCTGAATACATATTGATTGGTAGCAAATGCATTGTGGGTGGTTGTAAATGAGGTAATATTATCCCTGACTTTGTTCTCTTCAAAGAAGCTCTTCAACTCCTGCTTACGTATCAACAGCACGTCATTGGGAGCACTCATGCTATATTCGTAGTCACTGTTTATATTGTAATTCGTGAAAGTCAGTTTCACGGCATTCAGGGTGTCATTGGTCAGTTTGTTGTATATTGAATCGTATGGCATGATAGCTTCGGTGAAGATACCGGCAGGAGATTTAATGTAAGTGTGCTGAGATTCGGCAGCCTTTTCCTTTATCAAATCTGAATTCAGGAACTGGTTTGCCTGGATAACCTCTTTGGTAGAGGCAAATACAGTCTGCATGCTATAGAACAAAGAGTCTGTACCATCTTTTTTCTTCAGTGCTACACCGGTAGTATCATTTACGTGGTGGAAACGGAATTGCATATTCAAAGCCACATAATCCACATAGAGGATGGTTCCATCTCCGTAATCGCTCTTTACATATACTCCTTTGAAAATCTTGTCTATGAAAGTTGCGGCGTCTTTAAAGTATTCGGGATGCTCGCGATAAACCTTCAATATTCTGTCTTCGCCGAAAGTTTTCTTGTCCAATGGGAACGTCACATTGGGATAGAAAGTATAATAACCATTATTGTCCTTTTCAAATCTCACAGAATCCGGAACAGACGTATCGAAAGCTGAATAAGCCTTACGTCCGAGCAGGGACTTGGGGTCGTACTTGTTGTAGTATTCTTCTGGATTGATATTGGTATAGCGATTTTTGTCCAGCTTCTTGTCCAGTTCATAGATACTCATCCGGCATGCATTCAGGGAGTCGCCGAACCAACTGGAATAATAGACTGCCAGTTGCACTGAAACTACCGAGTCGGCAGTCATTGTACCAGTTGCCTTGATTGGATTTCCTTCACTGTCCCGTTCGGTCACTTTATACACTTCCGGAAGGGAGAAGTTTTCCGTACAGTTCAGCTCCGTAAGGAAACTTGTTTCGTAATAACCGAATTCCGGGTCGGAAAACTTGCCTATATAGCCGGTACTCGTTTTGGCAAATACGGAATCAACGGCAAATGAACGTGTTGTTACATTAAAAGTAGTAGTATGCGCTGACATGCCGTCAGAATCGGGCAACATACCCAGACCTAATGTTCCGGTGTTGTCATCGCATCCAAAGAAAGTCAGGACTGCCAAAAGCAATGTTCCCAGATATCTTACTTTCATAGTTTTAACTGTCTAAATCAATTTTATTTTTGTTCTGTTTCCCATACCTTGTCGTAGAAGTCGTTGCAGGCTTCAGCAAAGTTTTCGGGAGATTGATATTCCAATACCGGTTTTCCGGATTCGCGGGCATAGTTCAGTACTTCCTCATTGACGTGTTCGCTGTGCTGGATAATGCCGTCGGAGAAGTCAGCAGCCAGTTTGCAAAGTGCTGTGTAGTCAATGGGTTCCTTCAATCCTGCAATATCTTTCTTGGCGATGCCTTTCAACAATAGCTTGTTAGAGAAGTCTGCGTGGAAAGGTTGTTTGAAGTCATCTTCATAAAGGGAAAATATGACCTTGGCATCTCTGAAGGAAGGTTCGTCTTTATAGGCTTTCTTGATGTACAGAGGCGCTAAAGCGGTCATCCAGCCGTGGCAGTGGATGATGTCGGGACACCAACGCAGTTTCTTCACCGTTTCCAGTACGCCACGGGCATAGAAGATGGCACGGGCATCATTGTCTTCATACTCTTCACCATTTTCGTCTGTTACCTGCAAGCGGTTCTGGAAGTAGTCATCGTTGTCGATGAAGTATACTTGCATACGTGCAGATTGGATAGAGGCAACCTTGATGATGAGCGGGTGATCGGTATCGTCAATGATGAGGTTCATGCCGGAGAGTCGTATCACCTCATGCAGCTGGTTTCTGCGTTCGTTGATATTTCCCCATTTGGGCATAAACGTTCTGATTTCTCTGCCTTTTTCTTGAATAGCCTGAGGTAGGTTTCTGCCTACGAGGGACATTTCGGATTCTGAAACGTAAGGGGTAATTTCTTGGGTTATAAATAAAACCTTGTTCGCCTTTGTCATAATAACAATGTTCTCAATTATTCTGCAAAGATATAAAAAAAATCGGGCAATAAAGCAAACGGAGCCCGTCTATAATTCCTTATGAATTGTTAACTGCTTGTTATTCAGCGAAACAGCTGCTTCTGGAATTGCCGGAAAGTGTACTGAGTTTTGCATTAATTTGCGATATTTCTTCTTTATATGCTAAATAATGGTTTATTTTGCACCGCTTTTGCGAACAACCAAGTTATTATATAACCAATTAAAATGGAAATAGTACATACTATCAAGGACTTGCAGGCCGGACTTTCGGCTTTGAGAGCCCAAGGAAAGAAGGTAGGTCTGGTACCTACGATGGGTGCCTTGCATGCCGGTCATGCCTCATTGGTGAAACGTTGTGTGGCAGAAAATGACGCTGCCGTAGTAAGCGTTTTTGTAAATCCGACCCAGTTTAATGACAAGAATGATTTAGTGAAATATCCCCGTACACCGGAGGCTGATTGCCGTTTGCTGGAGGAGTGTGGAGCGGCATTTGTCTTTGCTCCTTCGGTGGAGGAGATGTATCCGGAACCGGATACCCGCCGTTTCAGCTATGCGCCGCTGGACACAGTGATGGAAGGGGCATTCCGTCCGGGACATTTTAATGGTGTTTGCCAGATTGTGAGCAAACTGTTTGATGCTGTGCAGCCGGATCGTGCCTACTTCGGCGAGAAAGATTTCCAGCAGCTGGCAATTATTCGCGAGATGGTCCGCCAGATGAAGTATCCTTTGGAAATTGTAGGCTGTCCCATTGTCCGTGAGGAAGACGGGTTGGCTCTGAGCAGCCGCAATGCCCGTTTATCTGCCGAAGAACGCAAAAATGCACTGAGAATTTCGCAGACTTTATTTGAAAGTCGTACCTTTGGAGCCTCACATACGGTAGCTGAGACACAGAAGTTTGTGGAAGACACCATCGCAGCCGCCCCCGGATTGCGTTTGGAATACTTTGAGCTGGTGGATGGCAATACCTTACAGAAGATTACCGATTGGGAGGAAACTTCTTATGCTGTGGGTTGCATCACAGTATTCTGTGGGGAAGTCCGTCTGATTGACAATATCAAGTACAAAGAGCCTGCTGCCTTGTAATTTATAATTAGTAATTCGTAATTTATAAAGATATGATGATTGAAGTGTTGAAGTCGAAAATCCATTGTGCCCGCGTCACGGAAGCGAACCTGAACTATATGGGAAGCATTACGATTGATGAAGATTTGATGGATGCCGCCAACATGATTGCCGGCGAGAAGGTGTATATAGCCGACAATAATAACGGTGAACGTTTTGAAACCTACATTATTAAAGGCGAGCGTGGCTCTGGCAAAATTTGCCTGAACGGTGCGGCAGCCCGCAAGGTGCAACCTGATGACATCGTTATTATCATGTCCTACGCGCTGATGGACTTTGAAGAAGCCAAGTCGTTCAAGCCGACGGTGATTTTCCCCGACCCGGCAACGAACAAGGTGGTGAAGTAGTCTCTTTATTGAAATATGGAAATAAAGCCCTGTTTGCAATTTATTTGTAAACGGGGCTTTGTTTTACTTCTGATTCTTCTCCGCAGGGTTCGTATGAGAATGAGGAGCCGATTTAATCTTGTCGAGTAAATACAGAATCTCAGTTTGGACATCAAAATTATATCTTTGGTAATCTTGATAGGTGGGTATCAAGTCTGGATAAAGTGTGTGGGCACACCGGTCTTTGCCCGGAAAGCATATTTGTATGGAGTTGGAGATAGAGCCTTGCATACCGGTATAGGGTAGCCGGAATAAGGTTTGTTCCATGTAGGTATTGGGGGCTTGTCCGCTGGGTATTCCTACAAGGGTAGCCCCCATTTTCCACAGATAGAAAGTGTAGTGGAAAGCTGCACTGAAGGTACGTTCGTTGGTAATGACGTAAATGTGTTCCGGAGTATAGAGCGCCTTTCCTTGTTGCTTTCTCAGTTCTTCCGGCACACTGGACATACAGTTCTCGATGAAGTCGGTCCGTCGCTGTTCTATGTCTGTGGTGTCTGCTTCGTCCGTACTAAAAGTGTAGTCACCGTAGGCATAGTCTGTTTCGTATGCTTGGTTGAAATCCTGTAAGTTTGTCTGTAGTTTTTGCATGTAGAGGGGAGAGATGATACGATAGAATTCTATATCCATATCCGTTTGCAGGAAGTGGTCGCCGAACAGTTGGTAGAGTGTGGGTAGGACAATTGGAGTCCAGCCGCCGCTATTGTTGCGCAAATCTATGATGAGGGTGGAGGAGGCTTCCTTCTTCATCTCTTTCAGCATATGGGCGAAAACTTCGGAAAGGGACGGGAGTTGCCGAATGGCTTGCAGGGTATCGGCGGGCATATCTTGTTTCAGGATATCCCGATAATAGAATCCTATTTGCCGGTATAAATCTTTCAGCCCTTGTTTTTGCATATACTCAAAATTATCCCGTGCCATGATACTGTTGATATTGATGAGCATTATTTGCTTGTCGTTGTCTATGAACTGATAGGCCAGTTGTTTGTCTGTATAAGCTTTCCAACTGTTATTGTGTTGCATGGGTGTGTTTTGCACTTCCTGCCTTGACAATAAGGGAAGGGTTAATCCTCTTGATTTGCCGTCGGGAGTAAGAAGTGAGAGGTGAAGGTTGTCTTTCATTTCAGGGAAAAGCTGTCTCAAGAAATGTTCCGTAGGCATGGACCTGCATAGATTGGCATAACGGTCATATAGGTTTTCACTGGCTTGGATAGCGGCAGTGCGGGCCAGTACCTCTTCTAAAGAATCTCCGTTGATGGTTGTGATACGGCTACCTAACAAGTCTTTGTACGTTTCAGGGATTCCTTGAAGTATAATGCCGTCGGGGATGGTGCGTACTTCCAGTGCCAGGTAACGCTGATTTGCTTGTTGATTGGCTGTGGGAGGTAAAAGGTAGGTATGTCCGTCTTGCAGATTGGATAGGAAAATGCTTACCTTGTCAAAAAAGGTCTGTTTCGTACCGGGAGTCCGGCGTAACTCGTTCTCCAGATGGAAAGCTTGTTCGTAGAAGAATACTTTTCCTCCGAAGCCGCTGTAAGGGTCGGGATGGGTTGCTGCCAGTTCTTTTACCAGATACCGAAAGTCTGAGGCAAGGGAATCCCCGTTTAGGGGCTCTTGGGCGCTTGCCAATAGGTAAGCCAAACAGAGAAGGAGGGATAGATAAATACGTTTCATATTCTTGAAATATTTAAATTGTATGCTAGAAGGGGCAAGTAGAGGGAGAGGTTGTAGTAGAATAAAAAAGGTGGAGTTCGTATGTCTCCACCTTTCATGACAGATTCTTATTTTTTTAGCTGCTCGTTCATCGCTGCTGCTGCCTTTCGTCCGTCTCCCATGGCAAGGATTACGGTGGCACCTCCGCGGACAATGTCGCCTCCGGCAAAGATGGTCGGGATGGACGACTGCATGTTATCATTGACGGCAATCGTTCCCTTCCGGCCCAATTCCAATCCCTTGATGGAGCTTGGGACAATCGGGTTGGGAGATACACCTACGCTGACGATGGCAAGGTCGATGTCGATGGTTTCTGTGGCTCCGGGGATGGGTACGGGACTGCGGCGTCCGCTGGCATCCGGTTCACCCAGTTCCATTTTCTGAAGCACCACTTGTTTTACTTTTCCTTGTTCGTCGGCAATGTATTCGATTGGGTTGTGGAGGGTCAAGAACTCTACACCTTCTTCCTTGGCATGTTTCACCTCCTCGATACGTGCCGGCATTTCTTCTTCCGAACGACGGTAGATAATCATGGCACGCTCTGCACCGAGACGGCGTGCGGTACGTACGGAGTCCATAGCTGTATTGCCGCCACCTATCACGGCTACGCATTTGCCGAAAGGAACCGGAGTATCGGAGTCTTCACTGGCGGCATCCATCAGATTGACACGGGTCAGGTATTCATTGGACGAGAGGATATTGATGGAGTTCTCGCCGGGGATATTCATAAAGTTGGGCAGTCCTGCTCCGGAAGCTACGAATATGCCCTTGAATCCTTCCTCTTCCAGTTGTTCCACGCTGAGCGTCTTGCCGATGATACAGTCCTTGACGAATTCTACTCCCATTTTGGCAAGGTTGTCAATTTCCACATCCACCACTTTGTTGGGCAGGCGGAACTCAGGAATGCCATATTTCAATACACCACCAATCTCGTGCAGTGCTTCGAAAACAGTCACGTCATAGCCATACTTCGCCATATCTCCGGCAAATGACAGACCGGCGGGACCCGAACCGATGACAGCTACTTTGATACCGTTCTTTTCCTTGATTTCAGGTATGGAGATTTGTCCGCTCTCCCGTTCGTAGTCAGCGGCAAAACGTTCCAGATAGCCGATGGCTACCGGCTTTTCGTTCATTTTCAGATGGATACATTTGGATTCGCACTGTTTCTCTTGCGGGCAGACGCGACCGCAGACGGCAGGCAGTGCACTGGTTTCTTTCAGTGTCTTGGCTGCTTCGAGGAATTCACCGCGCTCAATGTTCTTGATGAAGCGGGGGATGTCGATACCTACCGGACAACCTTCCGTACATCCGGGGTTGGCGCAGTCCAAGCAACGTTTGGCCTCTGTCAGCGCTTGTTCTTTCGTTAACCCTTGGTTGACTTCCTCCTTGCGGCTGTGCGAGCGGTATTCTGCATCGAGCTCGTTCATCTCCACGCGTGGAATGGCAGTCCGTTCTTTGGCTTTCATGGATTTGCGTAACTCCTGACGCCATGCAGCATTACGGCTTTTCTCATCTTCCATGTTTTCACCGGTAGCTTGGCAGGTCTGAGGTTCTTCCAGCTTGTGCATCTCCTCGCGTTCGATGTTTTTAAAAGCGCCCATACGCTTCAGCATCTCGTCGAAGTCCACTTGATGTCCGTCGAACTCAGGGCCGTCCACACATACAAATTTGGTCTTTCCTCCGATGGTGATTCGGCAGGCGCCACACATGCCGGTACCGTCAACCATAATCGTATTCAGGGATACATCCGTGGGGATTTCGTATTTCTTTGTCAGCAAACAAACAAATTTCATCATGATGGCGGGGCCGATGGCGAAACACTTGTTCACCTTCTCGCGCTTGATGACTTCTTCTACGCCTTCCGTCACCAGACCTTTTCGTCCGTAGGAACCGTCGTCGGTCATGATAATGACTTCGTCGGAGCTTTCGCGCATCTCCTTTTCAAGGATGATCAGTTCTTTGGTACGTCCTGCCAGTACGGTGATGACGCGGTTGCCGGCAGCTTTCAGCGCTTGCACGATAGGGAGCATGGGAGCTACGCCTACACCACCTCCGGCACAGACCACAGTACCGAAGTTGTCAATGTGCGTAGCTTGTCCCAACGGGCCGACAACATCCGTAATATAATCGCCTTCGTTCAGTTCGCAAAGACGGGTAGAGGAGAGCCCGACTTCCTGAACCACCAGTGTGATGGTTCCCTTTACCGGGTCGGCTTCCGCAATGGTAAGCGGCATACGTTCGCCTTTTTCGCCCACACGTACAATGACAAAGTGCCCTGCCTTACGTGATTTGGCAATCAATGGTGCTTCAATGACTAACTTAAAGACCTTTTCAGAAAAGTGTTCTTTGCTAATGATTTTATTCATTATCTAATAATTTTGTTGGTGTAATTACGCAATTACTGTCAGATTGATAGATTTTGCAAAGATAGGGGTTATTTGGTAATATCAAAAGAAGAATAGGGTAAAACTGCATGTTGTCACTGGATGACATTCCTTTGTCACTATAATTTGTTCACTTTCTACAGCCTGCCTACTTTTGAAATAAAAAATGAGGAAGAGTATGTATCGAAATGTTTTTTTAGGGGCAATTTTATTGAGTATGCCTTTGGTGGTTTGGTCGCAGCAGGATACGATTGCCGACCAGCGTTTGGAAGAAATTATGGTAACTGCTAAACTCCCGTTGGTAGAAATATCTGCCGGTAAAACAAGTTACCGGATGGATGCGTCAGTCACTCAAAGTACGGGAAGTCTTTATGATGTTCTTGCTTCCCTGCCGGGAGTCGTGATAGATTCCAATGGTAATATCTTGCTGAACGGACAAAGCGGTGCGACGATTCTGATGGATGGCAAGCCTACTTATCTTTCGGGAGATGAATTGATGAGTCTGTTGAAATCTACTCCTGCAACTAATGCTGATAAGATAGACTTGATAACCCAGCCTTCCGCACGCCACGATGCGGCGGGAAGCTCCGGGTTGATTGATATCCGTACAAGAAAAATCAGACTGCGCGGTGTGAATCTGGCCTTGAACGGCAATGGCAGTCTTGGACGGACGGGTAGCGGTTATGGAGGTGCCTCCATGAATATCCGGGAGAATAAGTTCAATCTTTATTTGAACTATTCGTATTATCAGGGGAAGGATGTCATAGACTTGTTTATCGACCGTGCGTTCGAACGGGATGGAGGAAGGATGATGCAGGACTCTTACCGGAAGCGTAGGAATTATTCGCACTATTTTCGTACCGGATGTGATTATTATCTCAATGAGCGGACAGTTTGGGGAGTCTCATTGGGTGGAAACTTTTCCCGGCAAAGGGAAAATGCAGGCATGTTTACGGAAATCCGAGAAACCGGAGTTGCGGGAAATACTTACAGCCATGCGGAGCAAAACCGGAATAATGTTTCTGCCGGAACCAGTATGGTGCACAAGCTGAAAAGAGAAGGGGGAGAACTCAGCGCTTCTTTTGATTATTTCCATTACTACCGTGTTGGAAACCAGTTGATGGATAGTTTTAAGCCCGATACATTGAAAGGGGATATGAAGGGAAATACCGACTTATATGTCGGACAGATAGATGCGGTTTATCCATTGAGTGAGGTTTGGAAGTTACAGGCCGGAGTCAAAACCTCATTTGTTACGATAGACAATACGGCAGGTTATATGCGTCCGTCGGTTTCCGGCTGGCTGCCGGATGGGGCACTTGGTTCCCGATTCGTATATGATGAGAATATCAATGCCTCTTATCTACAAGTCGGCTATGAGAAAGACCGCTTGAAAATCTCAGCGGGTCTAAGGTTGGAACATACCCATGTACACGGGGATTTTGGAGGAAATACACAACAGAAAGACTCTTCGTTTACAACGAATTACTTCCATTTGTTTCCTACTATTGCTTTGCAATACGGTTTGACTTCGGAACATCTGTTTCAGCTTTCGTATGGCAGGCGTATTACCCGCCCCAATTATGGTGATTTGAATCCTTTTACCTATATATTTGATGACTATACCCATGAAGGGGGAAATACGAAGCTGCATCCTTCTTTCTCTGATAATATAGAGTTGGGGTATGTGTATCGTGACTGGTTTCAGACAGTGCTCTTTTTCTCGCATACAGATGATGCTATCATGAAGAGCTATCGCGAACAGGAGGGGCGGCGTATCTATGTAATGCCCCAGAATCTGTCTTCCTATGTACAGACGGGTATGCGTGTACATGCCGCCAACCTCTCACCTGTTTCTTTTTGGAAGGTGAATCTGACCGCTATCGGTATTTATAATAATTATGGTTGGACGGAGCAAGGGCAGAAAATGAAAAACCGTATGTTTACCCCGATATTCGGCTGCATGAACCAGTTTGCTTTCACTTCCGTATGGTCGGCCGAACTTTCGGCAAATTATAATGGACGAATGGCCTACGGACAAGCCACAGTACATCCGGCGCTGGAAGTGAATGTCGGCATCCAAAAGAAGATGTTCCGTAACAGATGCACCGTTACCTTGTTTGCCAAGGATGTATTCAACACCAATTATCAAAAAGTAGATATTCAATCTCCCGGTGTGCAGGCGTTTGTTGACGAACGGCACAACAAACGTGTGCTGGGTATTGCTTTCGCCTGGCGTTTTCAAAAAGGCAGCGAGACAAAAGAAAGCAGAAGGAAAAAAGAAATAGATGAAACAAAAAGAGTAAATTTGTAACTGTTATGGGCAGACTGTGGAACAAGTGGCTGGTGCCGGCATTATTTGCCGTGATTCTTTTTCTGTGTATTCGTGTGGCGAATGATATTCCGAAACATGAATACTATTGGGAAAGTAATGAGTGGAATTTCATGCTGAAGGATATGCTTGTGGTACTCTTCATGTCTTATCCTATCTTTTTTCTATTGAAGTATTGGCTTCGTTTGTGCCGGAAGCGGAAGTTGGTATGGTGGCAGGAATACGGGGTAGTTGTCCTGACGGTTCCCGTCTGGTGTCTTCTGACGATGTGGGTCATCCGCTTTTTGATGGGGGTAAGTCTTGATTTATACGATGTGCCTGTTCCGGCCATAGTCAGTATGTTGCTTGGCGGCTTCTTTTATATATTCTTGCGTAATCAGATGATACAGAAGGAAAATGAAGCTCAACGCCTGCAGTTGGAGAAGATAAAAAATGACCAGCTCCAGACAGAACTGAAATTCCTTAAAGCGCAATATCATCCACACTTTCTTTTTAATGTACTCAATACGGTTTATTTTCAGATAGATGAGAATAATGAGGCTCCGCGGCATACTCTTGAGCAATTGTCCGATTTGCTTCGTTACCAATTATACAATGATGGGGAGAAAGTGCAAGTCCGTGTGGAAGTGGAATATCTGAAACAATACATCAGCCTATGTAAACTTCGTGCTACGAAGCGGCTGCAGTTGCAGGTGCATTTCGATGAAATGGAGGCGCAGGTTGAGATTTATCCATTGTTGTTTGTACCGTTGGTGGAGAATGCTTTCAAATATGTGGGAGGGAACTATTTTATAGCTATGGATATGTGTCTGAAAGAAGGCAAGTTGTGTTTTAGTATTGAAAATTCTATACCGGAACCATTAGTGCACCAGAAAGGAAAACATGGAATCGGCATAGAAAATCTGAGGCGCAGGCTGGAGCTGCTATATCCGGAGCGTCATACGCTGGACATAAATAGAGGAGATACTTTGTTTAGAGTAAAACTTGTGATAGAATTATAGGATGAAACAGGTAAAATGTGTAATAACCGATGACGAGCCTACTGCATGTGAAGGATTGCAACGCTATGTGGAAAAGGTGGATTTCCTTTCTTTAATGGGTGTATGTGAAGATACTATGCAGTTGAACACTCTTTTGCAGACTGAGCAGCCGGACTTGTTGTTTCTGGATATTGAAATGCCTTATCTTTCGGGGCTTGAACTCTTGGCATCTCTTGCCCATCCGCCTCATGTGATTATCACTTCCGCTTATGAGCAGTATGCATTGAAAGGTTATGAACTTGATGTTACGGACTATCTGTTGAAACCGATTTCGTTTGACCGGTTCCTGAAAGCGGTGAATAAAGTACATGGTCTTTTGCAGCAGGAGAAATGGCCGGATGAAGCTAATAATTTTATATTTGTCCGTTCAGACCGTCAGATGCATAAGGTGTTGTTTAAGGATATTCTGGTGGTGGAGGGGCTGGAAAATTACGTCTGTATTTATACGGAAAGCACAAAGCTGCTTGTACGTTCTACCATGAAGCGTATGATAGAGGCTCTTCCTGGTGGAGTATTTCAGCAAGTCCATAAATCATATCTGATAAATTTGGAAAAGATTGAGATGATAGATGGCAATCGGATTATAGTTGGGAGGCATACTGTTCCGGTGGCACGTAATTTCCGCGAGGAGGTGTTTGCACGTATTTTGAAGAATACTTTGTAGTTGCGCAGGAGAAGCTTGTCATGATAAAACTCCGGGCACGAATTACATGGATTTCACGTTTTTTGCTAACCGCAACTGTGAAATTCATGTAATTCGTGCCCGAAAGAAAGTGTCAAAGGCGTATTGCTGCACGTGACTATTATGGCCTTAGTCTATTATTTCAAATCCCGTATACGGAACCAATGCCTTTGGTATGCGGATTCCTTCTGGAGTCTGGTTGTTTTCCAGCAAGGCGGCAACAATGCGTGGCAGAGCGAGTGCGGAACCGTTCAGCGTATGGCAAAGCTCTGTTTTCTTTTCTGCCGTACGGTAGCGGCATTTCAGACGGTTGGCTTGATAAGTGTCAAAATTAGAGACGGAACTTACTTCCAGCCAGCGTTTCTGTGCTTCGGAATACACCTCAAAGTCAAAACAGAGGGCAGCCGTGAAGCTCATATCGCCACCGCAAAGGCGCAGGATGCGGTAGGGGAGTTCCAGCTTTTGAAGCAAACCTTCCACGTGGTCCAACATCTCCTGGTGGGATTGTTTGCTGTGTTCCGGTTTGTCGATGCGTACCAGTTCCACTTTGGAGAATTCGTGCAGGCGGTTCAAGCCACGTACGTCTTTCCCGTATGAACCGGCTTCACGGCGGAAACATTGTGTGTATGCACAGTTCTTGATGGGCAACTGCTTTTCGGCCAGAATCACATCACGGTAGATGTTGGTTACGGGGACTTCGGCGGTAGGAATCAAGTAGAGGTCGTCCACTTCGCAATGATACATTTGCCCTTCCTTGTCAGGCAGCTGTCCCGTGCCGTAGCCGGAAGCGGCGTTCACCACTGTGGGCGGCATTATTTCCGTATAGCCGGATTTGCGTGCTTCGTCCAGGAAGAAGTTGATGAGTGCGCGTTGCAGTTGTGCGCCTTTGCCTTTGTATACGGGGAAGCCGGCACCGGTAATCTTGACACCCAGGTCAAAGTCTATCAAGTCATATTTCTTGGCCAGTTCCCAGTGGGGCAGGGCGTCTTTGGGCAGCTCGGTTTCCATACCACCTATTTTCTCTACTACATTGTCGTCGGCACCTACGCCTTCAGGCACGCTGTCGTAGGGAACGTTGGGGATGGTATAAAGCAAAGTCTGCAAATCGTTGGCAGCCTGGTCCATATTGGCTTGCAAGTCCTTGTTGACTTCTTTCAGCTCGGCCACGCGGCTTTTGGCGGCTTCTGCTTCTTCTTTCTTGCCCTCCTTCATCAGTTGTCCGATGGATTTGGAGAGTGAGTTGGCTTCTGCCAGGTTTTTATCTAGGATGGTTTGATTGGCTTTTCTTTTGTCATTGAAGTCCAGCACTTGTGCAATGGTTTCTTTTGCATTCTTGAAGTGCTTCTTTTCCAGTCCGCGGAGAACCGCGTCGGTGTTTTCTGTAATTTGTTTGATGGTAAGCATATCTTATACTTGTTTTTATGTTATTCGGTTTTGTGAGTGCAAAGATATGGAAAAAACAAATAAAGTGTTGCTTTTGACATAAAAGAAAGGGATGCAACCTATTCGGATTGCATCCCTTTTCCTTATTTCTTGTTCGGAAACTTATGCTTCTGCATTTTCTGCAGGGATAACAGAAACTGAACGTCTGTCTTCCTTGCCCACTTTGAACTGTACAGTTCCGTCTACTAAAGCGAAAAGAGTGTGGTCTTTTCCCATACCGATGTTATTACCCGGGTGGAATTCAGTACCTCTTTGACGAACGATGATGTTACCTGCTTTGCAAGCTTCGCCACCAAATATCTTAACGCCTAATCTCTTGCTCTGTGATTCGCGGCCGTTCTTAGAACTACCGACACCTTTTTTATGTGCCATTTCTTCTTACTGTTTTAATTGATTAAGCTACTACTTCTGTAATTGTTAACTCTGTGAATTGTTGACGGTGACCGTTCAACTTACGATAACCTTTTCTTCTTTTCTTGTGGAAAACAAGAACTTTATCGCCTTTTACCATGTTTGATACGACCTGGCAAACAACCTTTGCACCCTCTACTGTGGGAGCACCTACGGTGATGTTGCCGTCTTTGTCTACCAAAAGAACCTTGTCAAACTCTACTGTTGCACCGTTTTCTGCATTCTGGATGTGGTGTACAAACAGCTTTTTGCCAGCTTCTGCTTTGAATTGCTGACCGTTGATTTCTACAATTGCGTACATTTCTTATATATAATGTATAAGTTAGCTCCGTCGGGTGGTCTCTAATCACTTAGAAAGCACTTGGTCGAACCCGGTGCGGAATAATCGGGCACAAAAGTACTCTTTTTATTCTAAATGGACAAATGTTCTTTTGCTTTTTTGTTCTTTTAATGCAGATTGTACTTTTAGATTATTGGAGAAAAACTGTTTCATCAAGGAGAAACAGTCCGTGTAGGGATGGTTTCTGTTACAAAATGAATTTCAGAACATAGATACCGGCCAGCATCAGCGCCATTACAAGACACGCGAATATGACGAGTAGCACAAGACTGTAAGTCAGCATGAGGATAGTGCGCCAAAAGCTTCTCCACCAGGTGCAGCGGTACAATTGTTTGTAATCCCAACAGAATAGGACGAAAATAAGCCATAAAGGCAGCTCATACAAATCGTCTACCTTTGCGTACCCGTTGAAAGGCAGCACGATGATGCTCAGCAGGAGTATCTGGCAAGCTATGTAGGCTTGTATGAACACATGCTCCGTGGTATTGTAGTTTAACTTATATTTCCGGCGTCGGAAGGCAAGTTGGGTGGCAAGTGCAAACAAAGGCAGTGTGGCAATGATGCGGAATGCCTTGTTTCCGTGTCCCCAGCTCTTCATCAGATTCCATACTTTCATTAGGAAAGGAGAGTTCTGGAAGACTTTTTCCAGTCTGTCTCCCACTTCCGAGGTGTCGTTTACAAATTCATCGATGAGGTCGCCATCATCGCTGTTCTGTTCGGATACCTGTGTGGCAGAAGTGGAGTCGTTCTTCTCTTCCAGTTTGTTCAAGCTTTTCTCCAGGCTTTTTATAGTGATGGCGAGGGCTCGCTTTTCCTCTTTGCTATAGGTTTTCTCCATCTTTTTGGTAAGCTTCTCTTTAGCGGCAATGATTTCTTCTTTGTCTGTCTGCTCTGTCTTTTCCGTCTTTTCTTTTTTGCTCAGAGCTTCCGGGTCTACCAGTTGTACAGCCATGATATAAAGGGCTGCAAGAATGAAGAGTGTCTGGAACGGGCGAAAATACTCTACACGCTTACCGCCGATGAAGTCTCTAATCATGTATCCCGGACGGTAGAGGAGTTCCAGAAGGGTACGTCCAAAGCCATTATCTATATTGAAGAAGCCTCCGGCAATGTTTTTAAGCGCGTTGCTCAACCGATAGCGTGGAGTGTTACGGCTTTGTCCGCAACGGTTACAGTAGTTGCCGGTATAGGTGGTGCCACAATTCAGGCAGGTGCAGGTTTCGTTGCCAGCGGGAGGAGTTTTTCTCCCTTGTATCAGCTTGATGTGAAATGCGCGTAAGCGTACTGCGCAGGGGTGCCACCATGAGTCGATGAAAGTTTTTGCTTTGTTGGGTAGTATCCTTCTTTTTTGGAGGATACCCCACAATGTCAGTATGAAAACAACCGGGAAGAAGTTGCTGTCGTCGGTCATGTCCAGCTCTTCAATAGCCAGCCAGAAGAGTGTCACTAGAAGGAGGATTTGCCAGACGCTTATCCTTTTCTGTTTCCGGGGAGAAGTGGCATGCGCGTTTTCCGGCCGGATGGGATTTTCAATCTTGAATATGGAAGGATACTCCTCCTGAACTGCCAGCAGTTCTTCCAAGGTGTTCATTATTTTCTGGTGTGGGTACTTCTCCAATTCTTTGGCAGTGGTTACTCCGTGGGTGACTCCAGCAAAGTCTACTCCGGCCGCTTGGGCTGTTTCCGCATCTACCGTGCTGTCGCCTATATAGAGGGTCTCGGCTTTGCTGACATGTAGCCGCTTAATGGCAAGGAGTAGCCCTTCGGGAGATGGCTTGGCGGCTTTCACGTCTTCACCACCCACGATGATGTCCATAAAATCTTCAGGAAAATGCTGGTCGAGGAGTTCCTTGATGCGGAATCGGTATTTGGTCGAGATGATTCCGATGCGGGCGCCGGAGTCCTTCAGTGCAGTCAGTACGGACTTGGTTTCCAGGAAAAGCACCGTGTTGACAGTCATATGCGTATCGGCCTCTTTTCGGTATTCTGCCTTGAATCCTGCCAGTTGTCCGGCATCTGTCACGCCGGTGAGGATGGAAAAAGAGTCTTCCAGAGTCTTGCCGATAGTACGTTTGATGTCGTCATCCGTCACCTCTGTATATCCGTGACGGGTCAGTACGTTGCGGAAACAAGTGACGATTCCGCGGGAAGAATCAGCAAGCGTATAATCAAAGTCGAAAAGATAGGTCGTGTAATTCATTGTGACTTTTTGTGACAAAGATAGTGTAAAGTATATTTTTACAAAATAAAAAAGAGGATTAATCGGAATTTTGTATTACTTTTGTTTGCATGAATTCTGTAGAAAAGTGACAAGATGTGTAAGTGTTTTATCCGGTTAGGTTGTTATACTATACACGTTAACCCTATAATGTTATGAATTTGATAAAATCTTGTTGTTTGTTTGTGGTCTTTTCATCCTTTCTGGCATGCACCTCGCAGGTGTCGGATGTGAAGAGTGTGTCTTATACAGAGTTTGTGAATCCCTTTATCGGTACAGATTTTACAGGAAACACCTATCCGGGTGCCCAGGCGCCGTTTGGCATGGTGCAGCTCAGTCCTGACAACGGACTGCCGGGCTGGGACCGTATTTCCGGATATTTTTATCCGGACAGTACCATTGCAGGCTTCAGCCATACCCATCTCTCCGGAACCGGCGCTGGTGACTTGTATGACATCTCTTTTATGCCGGTGACATTGCCTTATAAGGAGGCGGAAGCTCCGCTCGGCATTCACTCTTTGTTCTCTCATTCGGAAGAATCGGCAAGCGCTGGATATTATCAGGTGCGTCTGAAAGATTATAATATAAATGTAGAGTTGACGGCCACCGAGCGTTGTGGCATTCAGCGGTATACTTTCCCAAAAGCCGATGCTGCCGTTTTCCTGAATTTGCGGAAAGCCATGAATTGGGATTTTACCAATGATTCTCACATAGAAGCCGTCGATTCGGTAACGGTGCAAGGTTACCGTTACTCTGACGGTTGGGCACGCGACCAGCGCCTCTACTTCCGTACACGTTTCTCCAAACCGTTTGCTGCGATGCAGCTCGATACAGCTGCCATAGAGAAAGAAGGCAAGCGGATAGGGACATCTGTCATTGCACGATTCGACTTTCAGACTAAGGAAGGAGAACAGATTCTTGTCAGTACTGCCATCTCCGGTGTAAGTATGGAAGGGGCGGCACGTAATCTAGCAGCAGAAGTACCTGATGATGATTTCGACAAATACCTGGCTGCTGTGCAGGATGATTGGAACGAACAATTGTCCCGGATAGAAATAAAATGCGATGACCGCGATGAGAAAGTCAAGTTCTATACAGCTTTATATCATTCGATGATTGCTCCTACCATTTACAGTGATGTGGACGGCGCCTATTACGGTCCCGACAAGCAAGTGCACCGGGTAGAGGGCTGGACAAATTACAGTACTTTCTCCTTGTGGGACACTTACCGTGCGGCTCATCCTCTCTATACTTTTATTGAGCCGGAACGGGTGAATGATATGGTGAAGTCCTTCCTCGCCTTCTTCGAACAGAACGGCCGCCTTCCCGTATGGAATTTTCAGGGGGGCGAGACAGATATGATGATAGGTTACCACTCTGTGCCGGTTATTGTAGATGCCTATCTGAAAGGTATTGGGGACTTCGATGCGAAAAAGGCCTTGGAGGCTTGTGTAGCTACTGCCAATATCGATTCCTATCGTGGCATTGGGTTATATAAGAAATATGGCTATGTTCCTTATAATGTGACAGATCAGTATAATTCGGAAAACTGGTCACTTTCTAAAACACTGGAATATGCATATGATGACTATTGTATAGCCCGTATGGCAGAGAAGCTGGGCGATAAGGAGGTTGCGGACGAGTTTTATAAGCGTTCCCGTAATTACCGGAATGTCTACAATCCGGTAAGTTCTTTCATGCAGCCCCGTGATGACAAGGGAGAGTTTATCCGGAACTTCTCGCCGGACGACTATACTCCGCACATCTGCGAGAGCAACGGCTGGCAATACTTCTGGTCTGTGCAGCAGGATATTGACGGTTTGATAGTTTTGACCGGAGGTAAGGAACGGTTTGCCCAGAAGCTGGACAGTATGTTTACTTACAATCCTTCTGCAGATGATGAGTTGCCTATTTTCAGCACCGGGATGATTGGCCAGTATGCGCATGGAAATGAGCCTAGCCATCACGTCATCTATCTGTTCAATGCTGTGGATCAACCTTGGAAAACCCAGAAATATGCAGCCCGGGTGATGCGTGAACTCTACCTGAACACTCCTGCCGGTTTGTGCGGCAACGAGGATTGCGGACAGATGTCCGCCTGGTATGTGTTCAGTGCGATGGGCTTTTATCCGGTAGACCCGGTTGGTGGAAAATATGAAATCGGTACCCCCCTATATCCGGAAATGAAGATGCACCTGCCCGGTGGAAAGACCTTTACGGTACTGGCGCCGGCGGTGAGCAAGGAAAATTGCTACATTCAATCTGTCAAACTCAACGGTAAGAACTATGACAAAAGTTATATTACGCATGAACAGATAATGGATGGAAGTGTTTTCGAATTTGAAATGGGGGATAAGCCAGGTCAGGCATGGTACAGTCCCCGATAACCGGCTAACATATGAATGAACATTTCGACTTGACATATAAATCCCTTTTCCGCAGGTATTATACCAACCTGCTGTTCTATGCCACACGCATTGTGGGGGAAGAAGATGCGGAAGATGTGGTACAGGATGTTTTCGTGGAGCTGTGGAAGCGGAAAGATACCATGAAGGTGGGAGAGCAGATTCAGGCTTTTCTGTATAGGGCGGTGTATACCCGTGCCTTGAACGTTCTGAAGCATCGGGACATTGTGAGTGGCTATGAGGCTGTCATGCTCGAAATCCATAAAAAGAGGGTTGAGTTCTATCAACCTGACAGCAATGATGTGGTGAAACGGATAGAGGATGCCGAACTCAGGAGGAAGCTGTCCGATGCCATCAATGAATTGCCGGACAAGTGCCGGATGGTATTCAAACTCAGCTATCTGCATGATATGAAGAATAAGGAGATAGCTGATACAATGGGAGTGTCATTGCGTACGGTGGAGGCCCACATGTACAAAGCTTTGAAGTTGCTGCGTGATAAACTGGGGTATCTGAACCTGATGTTGGCTCTGTTTTTCATCGGGAAAGTAAGTGTTTTTGCGAGCAGCGTTGTTTTATTATCATAATGAAGGAAAGAATGAATAAGTTGAATGAGGAGATATTGGCCAAGTTCCTTATGGGTGAATGTACGGAAGATGAACTTCGTGAGGTGAACGCCTGGCTGGAAGAGTCGGGTGAGAATGCACGCGAATTGTTCAGGCTGGAGGAGATTTACCACTTGGGGAGACTGGGGGATACTTCGAATACACAAGACATAGAAAAGGCCGAAAAGCGATTGTTTAAAAGGCTGGAACAAGAGAAGACGAAACAATACAAGGTACGGAGGATGGTTGGGTGGATACGGTATGCGGCCGTATTTGTGGGCTTCTTCCTTTTGGGTACTTTCGGCTATCTTTTTTATCAGACTTATAGCCAGCCGGAAACATTACTGGCTGTCACCACTCATGATAAGATTAAGGAACTGAAACTGCCGGATGGAACCAAAGTCTGGCTGAATAAAAACACTACCCTGAAATATCCACATGAGTTTGCAGGGAAGGGAAGAAAGGTTTATCTGGAAGGAGAAGGATATTTTGAGGTGATGAGGAATCCGGAAAAACCGTTTGTCGTACAGAGTGAGGTCATGCAGGTCAGAGTATTGGGAACTGTTTTCAACCTCAAGTCTGACAAGGCTAAGATGTCTGCAGTAGCTACCCTTTTGAAAGGCGAAGTAGAGGTGAAAGGTAATCATGGCGAGGGTATGATTATCCTTGCCCCCGGACAGAAAGCCGAGCTGAACGGAATGACTAGGCGTCTGGTGGTGAAGCAGGTGGATACGGGAATCGAAAACTGGCACAATAATGAGTTTGTCTTTGAGAAGGCTGACCTATACACCATTGCGCGTACATTGGAGAATTCGTATGGGGTGAGGGTAATTCTGGCACCGAACATAGATGTAAGCAAGACTTACTCGGGTACACTGAAGAAAAAAGAGAGTGTAGGGGCTGTGCTGAATCTGATAAAGAATGCCATTCCATTGGAGTATAAAATTGTGGGGAACAGTGTTTTCCTCTCCTCAATGAAGTAGGAAGGCCGCACAAATTCGAGATATGACGAGAAGAATTTATTTAATACTAACAACTTTCTAATATTATGCGAAAATTAATCCTATTGTTTTTTTTTGTGAGCAGTGCTTTATGGCTGCATGCCAAAGACTTTACCCGGTATGTCAGTCCTCTTGTCGGCACGCAGTCTACTTTCGAGCTTTCCACCGGTAATACCTATCCTGCGATCGCACGTCCCTGGGGTATGAACTTCTGGACTCCTCAGACAGGTAAGATGGGTGACGGCTGGCAATACGTCTATACCGCGAACAAGATCCGTGGTTTCAAGCAGACACACCAGCCCAGTCCCTGGATTAACGACTACGGGCAGTTCTCCATTATGCCGGTGGTTGGCAAACCCGAGTTTGATGAAGAGAAGCGTGCAAGCTGGTTCTCCCACAAGGGCGAAGTAGCACTTCCTCATTATTATAAGGTATATCTTGCCGAACACGATGTGGTTACCGAGTTCACCCCTACCGACCGTGCCGTATTGTTCCGTTTCACTTTCCCTGAAAATGATCATTCATACATTGTTGTCGATGCCTTTGACAAGGGCTCTTATGTGAAGATACTTCCGGAGCAGAATCGTATTATCGGTTATACTACCCGTAACAGCGGCGGTGTTCCCGAGAACTTCAAGAACTATTTCGTGATAGAGTTCGACAAGCCTTTTACTTATAAGGCTTCTGTAGCCGATGGCGTCTTGAGCGAGAATAAGGTTGAGCAGGAAGCCGGACATGCCGGTGCTGTTATCGGTTTCAAAACCCGTAAGGGTGAAGTGGTACATGCCCGTGTAGCCTCTTCTTTCATCGGTTTTGAGCAGGCTGACCGTAACTTGAAGGAGCTTGGCAATGACAATTTGGAAACACTGGTTCAGAAAGGTCAGGATGCCTGGAACAAGGTGCTGGGCCGTATTGATGTGGAAGGCGGAACCCTTGACCAGTACCGTACTTTCTACTCATGTTTGTATCGTTCCTTGTTGTTCCCGCGTGCATTCTATGAACTGGATGAGGCGGGAAATCCGATTCATTACAGTCCCTACAATGGGCAAGTGTTGCCCGGCTATATGTATACGGATACCGGTTTCTGGGACACTTTCCGCTGTCTTTTCCCATTCCTCAACCTGATGTATCCGTCGGTGAACAGGCAGATTCAGGAAGGCCTTGTCAACACCTATAAGGAAAGCGGTTTCTTTCCCGAATGGGCAAGTCCGGGTCACCGTGGCTGTATGATTGGCAACAACTCTGCTTCCGTACTGGCAGATGCCTATCTGAAAGGTGTGAAGGTGGAGGATGTGCAGACGTTGTACGAAGGTCTCATCAACGGTACAAAGAATGTCCATCCCGAGGTCTCTTCTACGGGTCGCCTCGGCTATGAGTATTACAACAAGCTTGGTTATGTTCCCTACGATGTGAAAATCAACGAGAACACTGCCCGTACTTTGGAGTATGCTTATAATGACTGGTGCATCTACCGCATGGCAAAAGAACTGAACCGTCCGAAGAAGGAGCAGAAACTCTTTGCGGAACGTGCCATGAACTATAGGAATGTATTTGATAAGGAAAGCAAGCTGATGCGTGGTCGTAATCAAGACGGCCAGTTCCAGTCTCCTTTCTCTCCTTTGAAGTGGGGTGACGCCTTTACTGAAGGTAACAGCTGGCACTATTCCTGGTCTGTATTCCACGACCCTCAAGGTCTGATAGACCTGATGGGTGGAAAAGAGTCTTTCGTAGAGATGCTTGACTCTGTATTTATTGTCCCGCCCTTGTTCGATGACAGCTACTACGGCCAGGTAATCCATGAAATCCGTGAGATGACAGTGATGAATATGGGTAACTATGCCCATGGCAACCAGCCCATCCAGCACATGATTTACCTTTATAACTACGCCGGGGAACCTTGGAAGGCCCAATATTGGCTTCGTCAGGTAATGAACCGCATGTATACTGCCGGTCCCGACGGTTATTGCGGTGACGAGGACAACGGTCAGACTTCCGCGTGGTATGTCTTCTCTGCACTTGGTTTCTATCCGGTTTGCCCTGGTACGGACGAGTATGTATTGGGCGCCCCTCTGTTCCGTAAGGCTACCCTCCATTTCGAGAACGGTAAGTCCCTGACAATTGACGCTCCGGATAACTCACCGGAGAACATGTATATCGAGTCTCTCAAGGTGAACGGCGTGGATTATTCCAGGAATTATCTGACGCATGGCGATTTGCTGAATGGCGGTACCTTGAGGTTTGATATGGGCAGCCAGCCTAATATGAAGAGAGGTACGCAGCCGGAAGATTATCCTTATTCTTTCTCGAATGAACTGAAGAAGTAAAGAATAGTAATAATATAGTAAGAAAAGGGTTGCCTCGAAAATAAGTTGATATATCATTTTGTTATTTACTATCTGTATTATAGGTGTTTTTCTTGAATCAGGTGGAAATAATTATTTACTTCGTTAGTAATATTGAGCAAAATGATATATCAACTTGTTTTCGGGGTAACTCTTTTTTTTAGGATTAATGATAAAAAAGATACTTTTTCAGTAAGTGTATTTTCATTGTCTGTTGTTTTATATAGGAATGCGAGAGAATGAATCTCTCGAAGTAATTTATTGTATAACCTATAAATTGTGTTTATGAAAGACAATTATGCTTTTCGGAGTTCGACGTTCATGCGGGCTTTATTAGTTTTGTTGTTCATGGCAGTTTCTATCGAGTGGGGCTTTGCCCAGTTAAACCTGAATGTGTCTCGCGGTACATTGGGGACAGTCATTGAACAAATCAAGTCTCAATCCAAGTATCAATTTTTTTATGACGACAAGCTGGCTGCGCTGTCAGTAGAAAACGTTAAAGTGAACAATGTATCCATTGAAGATGCTTTGAATGTTATTCTCAAGGGGAAGAACATTTCGTATAAAGTGGAGGACAACATCGTTTATCTTTCAGAAAAGACCGCTACTTCACAAGAAGGTAAGCAACAGGGGAAAGAGCGGACTATTACCGGAGTCGTATCAGATGATATGGGGCCTCTGATTGGTGTGAACGTATTGGTAAAAGGTACCAGCAATGGTTGTATTACAGACCTGGACGGTAACTTTACGTTGACCACTACAGAAGCGAATCCGGTACTTGTATTCTCTTATATCGGTTATAAGTCGCAGGAAATTTCGGCGACCGGTTCAGCTTCCATTAATGTACTGATGCAGAATGACACGCAGATGATTGAAGAAGTGGTGGTCACTGCCCTCGGTATCAAGCGATCGGAAAAGGCATTGTCCTACAATGTACAGCAGGTGAATACGGATGCCATTACTTCCAATAAAGACGCCAACTTTGTAAATTCATTGAGTGGCAAGGTAGCGGGTGTGAACATCAATGCTTCTTCATCCGGTGTGGGTGGCGTATCAAAGGTAGTGATGCGTGGTACGAAATCCATCATGCAGTCTTCCAATGCACTTTATGTTATTGACGGTGTGCCTATTTTCTCCGGACGTGGTACTGCCGGAGGTAAGGAGTTCGACTCCCAGGGATCTTCAGAACCGATTGCCGATATCAACCCGGAAGACATCGAGTCAATGTCAGTCCTGACTGGTGCCGCCGCTGCTGCCTTGTATGGTTCGGAAGCTGCCAACGGTGCCATTGTCATTACTACAAAGAAAGGTAAAGAAGGTAAGGTGAGCCTTACTGTCAGCAGTAATACTGAATTCACCAATCCGTTTGTGATGCCGAGCTTCCAAAACCGTTACGGTACGGGAACCGGTGGTGTGATGAGCACTTCAGGAGCCATGAGCTGGGGAGCGCCTTTGTCTGCAGCCAATAACTACAATTACAGCCCGAGAGATGATTATTTCCAGACGGGTATTGTAGGAACAGAGAGCATTTCTTTGTCAACCGGTACAGAGAAAAACCAGACGTATGCATCGGCTGCTGCTGTAAACTCCAAGGGTATTGTTCCCAACAACAAATACAACCGTTACAACTTTACGGTACGTAACACCACTACTTTCCTGGACGACAAGATGACTCTGGATTTCGGTGCAAGCTATATTCTGCAGAATGACCAGAACATGACGAACCAGGGTACTTACAACAACCCGTTGGTGGGTGCTTATTTGTTCCCGCGCAGCAACGACTGGTCTGATATCAGCATGTATGAGCGCTATGACGCTGCCCGTAAAATTTATACGCAATACTGGCCGGTAGGTGACGAAGGTATGGTAATGCAGAATCCTTATTGGATTAACTACCGCAATCTGCGCCAGAACAAGAAGGACCGCTATATGCTGAATGCCGGTTTGAGCTATAAGATTCTGGACTGGCTGACTGTTTCAGGACGTGTACGTTTGGATAACTCCAACAATGATTATACAGAAAAGTTCTATGCTTCTACCAATACACAGCTCACCGAGAGCTCTTCACGAGGTCTTTATGGTATTACCAAGACGCAGGACAAACAGTTGTATGCAGACTTCCTGGTGAGTATCAACAAATATTTCGGTGAAGATTGGTCACTCCAGGCCAACGTCGGTGGTTCATTCTCCGATATACGTTCGGATGCAATGAAAACACGTGGTCCGATTGCTGATGGTGGCGATGCCTTCAGCGGCGAACCGGTAGGTTTGACCAACTACTTTGCCATCCAGAACCTGAGTGCCAGCAAGACACAGCGTTTGCAGGAAGGATGGCGTGAACAGACCCAGTCTCTCTTCGCTTCGGCTGAGCTTGGTTACAAGAACACTTACTTCTTGACGCTGACCGGACGTAACGACTGGCCTTCACAGCTGGCAGGTCCCAACTCCAACAGCAAATCATTCTTCTATCCTTCAGTCGGTGGTTCTGTTGTACTGTCTGAGCTAATGCCTAACTTGAACAAAGATTATCTTTCTTTTATAAAGGTTCGTGGTTCATGGGCATCTGTTGGTAGTGCTTTCTCCAGATATTTGGCTAATCCTCACTATGAATGGAATTCAAGTTCCGGCCAGTGGAGTATCACGACCCAATATCCGTTGTACAATCTGAAACCTGAGCGTACCAATTCTTGGGAAATCGGTTTGAACATGCGTTTCCTCAAGAACTTTGAATTGGACGTGACATATTACAATGCCAAGACTATGAATCAGACATTCAATCCGCAGTTGCCCGTCAGCGGTTGGTCGGCCATGTATATCCAGACCGGCGCCGTACGTAACTCCGGTATTGAGTTGTCACTGAATTACAAGAATACTTGGAAAGATTTTACATGGGATACAGGTATAACCTTCTCCAGCAACAAGAATAAAATCCTGACTTTGGCAGATAATGCCATCAATCCCGTTACCGGTGAGCTGTTCTCTTTGAGTACGTTGAACATGGGTGGTTTAGGTGATGCCCGCTTCTTACTGAAAGAAGGTGGGAGCATGGGTGACCTTTACTCCCTGCGGGATATGAAACGTGATGCCAACGGACAGATTTTTGTGGACCAAAATGGAACGGTTGCTACGGAAGCCATAACGGACCCGGATAAATACATCAAGTTGGGAAGCGTACTTCCTAAAGGTAATTTGGCTTGGCGTAATAACTTCATTTGGAAGAATTTCACAGCAGGTTTCTTGATTTCAGCCCGTTTGGGTGGTGTGGTTTACTCACGTACACAAGCTATGTTGGACTATTACGGTGTGTCCGAGGCTTCTGCCGATGCACGTGATTTAGGTTACGTGTTGGTGAATGGTAGAGATAAGGTAAACCCCGAAACATGGTACGGTGTAGTAGGTAGCGGCACGTCTGTTCCCCAATACTACACTTATTCTGCTACCAATGTTCGTCTGCAGGAAGTATCTTTGGGTTACACCATCCCCAGAAAGTTGTTGAATGATGTGTGCGATATCAAGGTTTCGTTGGTAGGCCGCAACTTGTGGATGATTTACAGCAAGGCTCCTTTCGATCCCGAAAGTGTAGCTTCTACCGATAACTTTTATCAGGGAATAGACTATTTCATGATGCCGGCTTTGCGTAACATCGGCTTTAGCTTGAGCTTTAAATTTTAATACCAAACGATATGAAAAAGAAAAATATTATAAATAAATTGATTGTTGCTCCGTTGGTTATGGGCTTTATGTCCTGTACCGGCAATTATATGGATATCAACTCCAATCCTTATCAACCGGGTGATTTGACTCCGGATGATTATGCACTGGGTTCTGCCATGAGTAACTTGGCAAGTACGGTTATCTCATCAGATGTCAATACGGCACAGTTTACTGATTGTTTGTTGGGTGGACCGTTGGGAGGTTATTTTGCCGATTCAAATGCCGGCTGGTCCAATACAATATCCAATTTTAATGCTACAAATGACTGGACGCGTGTGTTCTTGATAAGTGACCGTATCATTTCAACACTTTACGGTAACTTGAGCACAGTGAAACAAGTATCGGAGAATACCAATAATCCGGTTCCTTATGCCATTGCTCAAATCATAAAGGTTGCTGCCATGAGTCGCGTGACTGATGCGTATGGTCCTATTCCTTATTCTAAAATCGGTCAGGATGGCAAGATTTCCATTCCTTATGATACGCAGGAAGAAGTATATAACGCATTCTTCAAGGAACTGGACGAATCCATCGAGGTGCTGACTGAAAACAGAAATGCGGCGTTGGTTGCTTCTGCAGATTTCGTGTACAGTGGTAATGTACAGAAGTGGGTGAAGTTTGCCAATTCATTGAAACTGCGTTTGGCTATCCGTATTGCCAATGTAAGCCCTGCTAAGGCTAAAGAAATGGCTGAAAGTGCAGTGAATCACGAGTTGGGTCTGATTGAAACAAATGCAGACAATGCTACATGGAAGTATTTCGGTACAATTAGCAATCCGTTGTTTGTGGCAGTACGTTACAATGAAGAAGCTTCAGGTGGTGATACCCATCCTGCTGCCGACATCATCTGCTACATGAACGGTTACAACGACAATCGTCGTGCCAGCTATTTTGAGGAATCAAAATGGCCTGGAGAGACTTATGTAGGATTACGTCGCGGTATCAACCTCAGTAAGATGAAGGAGTATTTCATCAATTATTCACGTGTGAAGATTTCCTCTTCTGATCCCGTGCTTTGGATGAATGCGGCAGAAGTTGCTTTTTTGCGTGCTGAAGCCACTGCAATCTATGGTTTCAACATGAAAGGAACCGCTGCTGATTTTTATGAACAAGGTGTCCGTCTCTCTTTCGAACAGTGGGGAGCTACCGGTGTAGACAGCTATCTGGCTGATGAAAGCAGTGTACCTGCTCTTTACAAAGATCCCGCCGGTCTTAATACTTATGAAAAGAACCTTTCAGCCATTACTGTCAAGTGGAATGAAGGGGCATCCAAGGAAGAAAAACAGGAACGTATCATTACCCAGAAGTGGATTGCGAATTGGCCGTTAGGTAACGAAGCTTGGGCTGACTATCGCCGTACAGGCTATCCCAAACTGTTGCCTGCAACCAGTGAAGGCAACTTAAGCGGTGGAGTTGTTGACAGCGAGAAAGGTGCACGCCGTATGCCTTATCCTTCTGAAGAATATACAAGTAATACTGAAAACGTGCAAGAGGCAGTAAGCAGCTATCTGGGTGGACCGGACAACATGGCTACTGACGTATGGTGGGCACGCAAATAATAACAATAAATGCTGAATAATTATGAAATTATATAAGAAATCATTCAAAGGAATTGCGCTGGCAGCTTTTTCCGTATTGGCATTGTCTGCCTGCTCTGACTGGACGGATTCAGAGAGTATTAAACTGAAAGAACCCGGAATCGACGAACAGTCTCCCGAACTATATGCCAAGTATCTGAAGAACTTGCGGGAATACAAGAATTCTGACCATAAGATTGTATACGGCTGGTTTGATAATAGTGAGAAAGTTCCTTTCAGCCGCGGGCAGCACATGTCGGATGTTCCCGACAGCCTGGACGTAATTATCGCAACTACTCCCGATTTGGCGGAATTCGAATTGGAAGATATTGCAAATGTACATGAGAAGGGAACGAAAGTATTCTATTCCATCAGCTATGACAATATCTTGAAGGAACATACCGACAAGGTGAAAGAAGGAACAGAAACATCTGCATTCTCGGCTTATCTGTCGGCTGAGCTGAACAGACTGATAGCTCTTGAAGCACCTTTCGACGGTATTGTAGCCGAGTATCGTGGCAGCAATCCTATCTACATGTCCGAAGCTGACAAAGCTGAAGCAAAGGCAAATCAGGATACCTTCTTCAGTGTGATGTCCAACTGGAAGAGTGCCAATTCAGGTAAGCAACTGGTGTTCCAGGGGTATCCTGCCAACCTGATAGGCCAGTCTGTGCTCTCTTCTTGTGACCATATCATCTTGATTACAAATGATGTCACGGATGTTGCCCAACTGGGGATAGAAGCGCTTCAGGCCTTGATGGCAGACGGTGTTCCGGCTGACCGCTTCATTGTATCGGCATCTACCGTCTCTCTGGATACAACAGATAAGACTACCGGATATTACAATGCTTTGAGAGCTCTGTCGGAAGCTGCTTATTGGGTGACAGAACCGTCTGCAGAGTTTACAAAAGCTGGTCTGGCTATTGAGAACATGCAGAATGATTATTACAATGCTACCAATACCTATCAATACGTGAGAGAAGCTATCAATATTATGAATCCTGCTCCTAAAAAATAAAAGAATATCATGAAACTGAAAAGTATATATTTAGTATCGATGGCATTATTGGCAGGTGTATTTGCTGCTTGTAATGATAATGACGTTGAGAATTTCGATAATCAGGTGTATATCAACGGCTCGGCGATGACCAGTACTGTGTTGTTGAAAAACACTGTTTCCGATACGGAAGGTTCATTCCGGATTTCAATGGCCCGTCCTGAATCGCAGGATATAACTATTGCCTTGAAGGCGGACCCTTCACTGGTAGCTACTTATAACGCTACCTATTATGACACAGCCGAGGCTCTGCCGGAAAACTATTATACGGTAGAAACTCCGCAGGCTACCATTTTGGCCGGTGCTGTCATTTCAGACGACATCACTGTCAGCTTCAAGAACTTGACGGAGCTGGACCGTGAGAAGGTATATGTATTGCCGGTTACGGTAGACCAGGCAAGCATCGGAGTCTTGAAGAGCTCCGGTACCATGTACTACGTGCTGAAGGGTGCCGCATTGATTAATACGGTTCCTGATATTACCAAGAATCTGGTTTACGTAACTTGGACCAATCCAGATGTAGCCAATAATATGAATAAGCTGACGGCAGAAGCGTTGATTCGTGTAAGCAAGTTTGACAAGATGCTGACTTCCATTATGGGTATCGAAGGTAAGTTCCTGCTCCGCATCGGTGATGCCGGAATTCCTCAAAACCAGTTGCAGGTGGCTACAAGTAGCGGCAATGTGACCGATGGGAGTCTGGTTATTCCGACAAACGAATGGACACATATCGCTGTGACCTACGATGCGGATGCAAAAACAGTTATAATCTACATCAATGGTAAGAATATGCTGGAGACTACTTTGGACTGCGGAGTCGTGAACTGGGGCCAGACCATGACCGATGAAGGTAACGGATTCTGGATTGGCCATTCATACAATCGTGACCGTTGGTTGGAAGGTAATATCTCAGAGGTGCGTATCTGGAACAAGGTGTTGACATCAGCAGAAATCAATGCAAAGGACCACTTCTACCAGGTAGAGCCGGATGCTGATGGACTGGTTTCTTACTGGAAGTTCGATGAGGGCGCCGGTACTGCCATTCACGATTATAGCGGAAATGAGAACAATGCTACTGCAGTGGAATCATTGACTTGGACTGCTGTGGAACTGCCCGCTAAATAATTTAGTTATACCTTAATTCAAATAAAAAGATATTGATTATGAAATATATGAATCATGTAAAATCAGGCTTGCTGGCAATGGCTTTTGCATGTGCAGGAATATGCTTCACCGGTTGTGAAGATGATGTTGTCATCAACACCGGCAACAGTGACAAGCTGGATACTGTGGATGGCGTGTATGGCTATGTAAAGTCTGCCGCCGGTGCACGTGAACTTACTCCGATTTCTGTTTTTGGCGACAAGGTTGCTACCGGACATCTCTATTTTGAACTGAGCAAAGCTGCAGAGCAGGATGTTACGGTGACCTTCAAAGTGGACGAAGACGTTTTGGAGGCTTACAATAAGAAGAATGGAACAAGCTATAAAATGTATCCCGCCGATAAGCTGAGCCTGGCGAACGGTGGAACTGCCACTATCAAGGCGGGCGAACAGAAGTCGGCTTCTGTGGAACTGAATATCAATGCCGGAGGCACAATCGGACAGACTTATGCTGTTGCCGTTTCTGCATCTGCCAATAACGGTGTGGAAGTTTCTACAAACAATCAGGAATATATTTACTTGGTAAAGCCTTTGGCTGCTATTCCTGAGAGTATCAGTAAGGGTGATATACTTACACATTGCTTTGTGGAAGTAAATGACGAGAACATCTTGAATATGGGTGAATATACTATGAAGAGCGACGGAAAGCCTTTCTTTGATGTTGTCAGCATTTTTGCAGCTAACATCAATGTGGATAGCAAGACTGGTCGCGTTCATGTTTTCTGCAATGACCAGGTTTCTTTCTTGCTGAGAAATGCGGATAAGTTCATCCGTCCTTTGCAGGCTAAAGGCATTAAGGTGGTGATGACTATTCTTGGTAACCATGACGAGGCAGGTATGGGCAACCTTTCGGAAGCTGCTGCCAAAGACTTTGCCAAGGAACTGAAAGCCTACTTGGATATTTATGGTTTGGATGGCATTGACTTTGATGATGAGTACACCAGTTATAATAACTCCAATCCCAGTCCCGGCTTCGAAAAACGTTCACGTGCCAACTTCGCGCGCTTGGTTTACGAATGCCGCCAAGTGTTTGGCAAAAAGTTGATTGGTGTGTATGAATATGGTTCTCTCGACTCTCCCGACGGCGAGGTAGAAGGTGTGAAAGTAGGTGATATTGTGGATTATATGACCTACGGTTATTACCAGAATCAGAATCCTAATGGAGCCTTTGGCCGTGAAGAGTCTCATTTTGAGAACCTGCCCAAATCCAAGTATGCTCCGTTACCCTGGAAGATTAATGATGAGCTGAACGGAGGCTGGAGCGGATTTGACAAAAGCAAATTCCAAAAAGTGAAGGATGAAGGTTATGGTATTCAGATGTTCTACAACCCCAAACCACTGATGTATCAGTATTACGTGTTGCTTTCGGAAATAAGTGAGGTGCTCTTTGATGATGGAGTGGAATGGAGTGGCAAGTACTGGAGCCGTACCGGTGAAGCTTATCAGGGCAAAATGTTGGGTTATGAAGATTTGGTCGGCGAGTGGAAAGTAACTTCCAGTAACTCTCTCTTTACCTATGTGGATGAAGAAGGCAATCCTCGCTGGTGGGATTGGAAAGGCAGTCAGGAGTTTGAGAAGAATGTAATTATAGAGAAGGATGAAGAAGGTACCGGATATGTGGTTTACAACTGGGGTACTTTCCCCGAAATCACCGGTAAGTATCCGATGCATTGCGATTACTATAACGGTGCACTGCTCATCTATCCGCAAACCATTCATGAGGGCGATGCTGAAGACCCTGCTACCTACAAGATGCATTTCGGTACTTACAGCAAGAATTTCCAGTGGAAAGCATATCCTAACTATGATGATTACTATATGGATGGTGCTATTGCTCCTAACGGTGATATGCATATCTATGGCTTGGGCAACAGATGGGCTATCAATCCCTATAAGTATGTAGGCGGTGAGATTGAGACCGACATCTTCCCCGATGTTCCTTACTTCGTGAGTGAGAACTATACGATGAAGAAGGTACGCTGATGCCGTGTTTTCCGTAAACTGAGGTTTCGGAAAACGGATGCTTGAACCTTTTCATACATGAAACAAAGGAGGGCTTTGCTCAAAGTAATAGGGCGGCCCTCCTCAAGCATTCTCATATAACAAGATTCTATTATGAAGCTATACACCTACTTATACAATAAACAATATGAAGAAAAACATGAAATCTAGTTCCATACTGTTGGGCGGACTTTTTCTGCTGGGGGCGGTTTGCAGCTGTACCCAGACGGCACCGGACTATGCGTCTTACGTCAATCCGTTCATCGGTACGGGTGGACATGGGCATACCTATCCCGGAGCGGTAGTTCCCAACGGGATGATTCAGCCCAGCCCCGACACGCGTATCTACGAGTGGGATGCCTGCTCCGGATATTACTATGCAGATACTACTATCAACGGATTTTCACATACCCACGTCAGCGGTACGGGTTGTGCCGATTACGGGGATGTGCTGCTGATGCCCACTGTAGGTCGGCAGGATTACCACTCCATGGGCTCGAAGAGCCAGCAGATGGCGTACGCCTCTGCCTTTTCCCACGAGAATGAAACAGCCGAACCGGGATATTATTCCGTATTTTTGGACCGCTACGGGGTGAAAGCCGAACTGACCTCTACCAAACGTGCGGCGATTCATCGCTATACCTTCCCGAAAGCGGAAGATGCAGGCTTTATCCTCGACCTGGATTACAGTATCCAGCGCCAGAAGAATGAACAGATGGAGCTGGAAGTAATCAGCGATACTGAAATCCGTGGACGCAAGAAGACTGTATATTGGGCTTTCGACCAGTATATCAACTTCTACGCTAAGTTCTCCAAACCATTTACCTATACGCTGGTCACGGACTCCATGGCATTGGACGAAGGCGGTCCGCTTCTGCCTACAGCTAAAGCTTTACTGCAATTCCAGACGGAGCCCAATGAAGAGGTATTGGTAAAGGTAGGTGTGTCTGCCGTGGATATGGACGGTGCCCGCAAGAATGTGGAAGCCGAAATCTCCGGATGGGATTTTGACGGTGTGCGCCGTGCTGCCCGCCAGCAGTGGAACACTTATCTTTCCAAGATTGACATCGATACGAAGGACAACGACCAGCGTACCATGTTCTACACGGCACTTTACCACACGGGTATGCAGCCCAACTTGTTTACCGATGCTGACGGACGTTACTTTGGTATGGACTTGAAGCCCCATCAAGGCAGGGTGGACGAGCCTATCTACACCATTTTCTCTTTATGGGACACTTTCCGTGCCTATCATCCGCTGATGACGATTATTGATCCTGAACTGAACGAGGCTTTCATCCGTTCGCTCATCCAGAAGTCCCGCGAGGGCGGCGTCCTGCCTATGTGGGAACTGGCCGGAAACTATACGGGTACCATGATTGGTTATCATGCAGCCTCCCTCATAGCGGATTCTTATGTAAAGGGATACCGTAACTTCGACGTGCAGGAGGCTTACAAGGCTTGCCTCCGTACGGCAGAATACGATACGACGGGTATTATCACCCATCCTTTGGTTGTGCCGCATCTGATGCCGCAGGCCAAGTACTGGAAGAACAAGATTGGCTACGTGCCTTGCGATAAAGACAATGAATCTGTGGCTAAAGCTTTGGAATATGCTTACGATGACTGGTGTATCTCCGTACTGGCAGGTGCCTTGGACGACGAAGCCAACCGCGATAAGTATGCGGCCTTTGCCGAGGGATATAAAGTTTATTTCGATCCGAGTACCCGCTTCATGCGCGGACTGGACAGTGAGGGCAACTGGCGTACGCCTTTCAACCCCCGCGCTTCCAATCACCGTAACGATGACTATTGCGAAGGTACGGCATGGCAGTGGACTTGGTTCGTTCCCCACGATGTGGACGGATTGGTAGAACTGATGGGAGGACGCGACGCCTTCATCGGCAAGTTGGATTCTCTGTTCACGGCCGATTCCAAGCTGGAAGGTGAATCGACCTCGGTGGATATTTCCGGTCTGATAGGCCAGTATGCCCACGGCAATGAGCCAAGCCATCACATTGCCCATCTCTACAACTACGTAGGCCAGCCCTGGCGTACGCAGGAGATTGTGGATGAGGTGCTGCATACGCTTTACTTCAACAACCCCGACGGACTTTCGGGCAATGAAGACTGCGGACAGATGTCTGCATGGTACATTCTGAATGCGATGGGCTTCTATCAGGTATGCCCCGGCAAGCCGGTATATTCCATCGGACGCCCGCTGTTCAACGAGGCGACCGTTCATCTGAAAGACGGCAAGTCGTTCAAGGTGATAGCCCACAACAACAGCCGCGACAACAAGTATGTGCGGAGCATTGTGCTGAACGGCAATAAGTTGGAGACTCCATTCTTCACGCATCAGGATATAGTGGACGGCGGTACGCTGGAGCTGACTATGGGCAGTGAACCGTTGAAGTGACACAGATAATATACAGAAGGGATGAGCCGAAAAAATCATAATCCTATATCGTGGGTCCCCACCGTATATTTTGCCATGGGATTGCCGTTTGTGGTGCTGAACATGGTTTCTGTGTTGATGTTCAAGGGGCTGGGTATCGGTGACGCGCAGATTGCTCTGTGGACGTCGCTCATCATGATGCCCTGGACGCTGAAGTTCCTTTGGAGTCCGTTCCTTGAAATGTTCAAGACGAAGAAGTTTTTCGTGGTACTGACGCAGATGGTTACCGGAGCAGGTTTTGCTCTGGTGGCTTTGGCGTTGCAGTTACCGTTCTTTTTTGCGATATGCATTGCGCTGCTGGCAGTGATTGCTTTCAGCGGAGCCACGCACGATGTGGCTACGGATGGTGTCTACATGTCGGAACTGAACAAGCAGGACCAGGCCAAGTATATCGGTTGGCAGGGAGCCTTCTACAATATAGCGAAGATTGTGGCGTCCGGCGGGTTGGTCTGGCTGGCAGGTGCCTTGCTGGTAGGTTTCGGTGGGGTGGAGGGTGCCACAGAGGCAGTCCGCCACGAGGCTACCCGGCATGCATGGATGACGGTGATGCTGATATTGGCGGCGGTGATGCTGCTGCTTGGCTTCTACCACATGCGCATGCTGCCATCGGGCGGTGCTGCCGCATCCGGCGCCAAGTCGGCAAGAGAGACGTGGGAGCAGTTGGTGGCGGTAATCAAGGATTTCTTCTTGAAGAAGCACATCTGGTACTATATAGCGTTCATTATCCTTTATCGCCTTGCCGAGGGTTTTGTCATGAAGATTGTCCCTCTTTTCTTGAAGGCGGAGCGTTCGGCAGGTGGCTTGGGACTGAATGAGCAGCAGATAGGTTTGTACTACGGCACTTATGGGGCGGCAGCCTTTGTGCTGGGGTCACTGTTGGCAGGCTATTACATTTCGCACCGGGGATTGCGGCGGACGCTGTTCTCTCTGTGCTGCATCTTCAATCTGCCTTTTGTGGCGTATACCCTGCTTGCCATGTACCAGCCGGAAAGCGGGTTGCTGATAGGTAGTGCCATCGTGCTCGAGTACTTCGGTTATGGTTTTGGTTTTGTGGGACTGACTTTGTTCATGATGCAGCAGGTGGCGCCGGGAAAGCACCAGATGGCACATTATGCCTTTGCTTCGGGCATCATGAATCTGGGTGTGATGTTGCCGGGCACAATCAGCGGTTTTGTCAGCGACTGGTTGGGGTACGAGGCGTTCTTTACCTTCACGCTGTTTGCCACCATTCCGGCGTTCCTCATTACGTACTTCATACCGTTTACGTATGCCGACACCCCTCGTTCCCCTGAAAGGTAACGAGGATAGTTCGGATATATTATTTGCCGGAGTATCTCAACTCCCCTCCTCCGGGGAGGAGGGGTGCCCAACGGGCGGGGTGGTAGGGAACACAAAGCTTTGAACATAAGACTTTGCTCTACTGCGTGTATCGCTACCACCTCCCCCTTCGGGTACTCCTCCTCCCCGGAGGAGGAGAATTAAGTTACTCTGATAAACAATTAAGTTACTCCGGTAAATCACGCGATAGAGGCTGATAAATTATCATTTAGTCACCTAATTTATTATGTGAACTAATTATGAACACTTATTTATTTATAAACAAAATATCCTCCTCCCCCTTTAGGAGGACGGGGGATGAAATCCAGAAACAATTATGAGCAACAAAATCACAATGCCTTGGGAAGAACGGCCGGCAGGCTGTAAGGATGTAATGTGGCGTTATTCGGAGAATCCCGTAATAGGCCGGTATCATATTCCGTCGTCAAACAGCATTTTCAATAGTGCGGTGGTTCCGTTTGAGGATGGTTATGCCGGTGTGTTCCGTTGTGACAACCGGGCGGTGCAGATGAATATCTTTGCCGGTTTCAGCAAGGACGGCATCCACTGGGAAATAGAGCATGAGCCAATCAAGTTCAAGGCCGGGAATACGGACATGATAGAGTCCGAATATAAATACGATCCGCGCGTGACATGGATTGAGGACCGCTACTGGATTACGTGGTGCAACGGCTACTACGGCCCCACCATCGGCATCGGCTATACTTTCGATTTCAAGGAGTTCTTCCAGTGCGAGAATGCTTTCTTGCCTTTCAACCGCAACGGTGTGTTGTTGCCTCAGAAGTTCGATGGCAAATATGCGCTCTTGAGCCGTCCCAGCGATAGCGGACATACTCCTTTTGGCGACATCTACATTAGCTTCAGCCCTGACATGAAATTCTGGGGCGAACACCGCCATGTGATGGCTCCTACGCCTTTCCCCGAAAGTGCCTGGCAGTGTACCAAGATAGGGGCAGGTTCGGTACCGTTCCTCACGGACGAGGGTTGGCTGATGTTCTATCATGGCGTGATAACCACTTGTAACGGTTTCCGTTACTCCATGGGAGCAGCTATTCTGGATAAGGACAATCCTGCCAAGTTGCTCTACCGCACCCGTGAGTATCTGCTTGCGCCTGCTGCTCCTTATGAGTTGCAAGGTGATGTTCCCAACGTGGTGTTCCCTTGCGCAGCGTTGCAAGATGGAGAACGTGTAGCTGTATACTACGGTGCAGCCGATACGGTAGTGGGGCTTGCCTTTGGGTATATCCGTGAGATTCTGGAGTTCACGAAGCGCACAAGTATTTTGTAAGTACCAAGCAGTTGGCAGGCGCTCGGTATTGCTGAAAAGCGCCTGCCGTAACTGCTTTATACTTAGTGTAATATCACTGCAAAGATACTGCATGCTTTTTGCAGTGCTACTGCAAAGCCGTTGCAGCGCCACTGCAAAGCTGATGCAGCGTCACTGCAAAACTGTTGCAGTGCTACTGCAAAGTAGTTTGCAGTGTCACTGCAGACCGTTTGCAATAACTTTGCAGAGTGCATGCAATGACACCGGCATGGGTAGCGTGCTCACTAACTAATAAAGAACAAATCCTTACTATATTATGAAACGACTGATTACTTTCTGTATCATCTCCTTTGGAATGCTCACGGCATCTATGGCTGCGGAGAAACAGCCGACGGACTATGTGAATCCTTTTATTGGTACCACCAACTTCGGCACTACGAATCCGGGAGCCGTCTGTCCCAACGGAATGATGTCCGTAGTGCCCTTCAACGTGATGGGCTCGGAGGACAACAAATACGATAAAGATGCCCGCTGGTGGTCCACTCCCTATGAGTATCACAATTGTTTCTTCACCGGATATTCGCATGTCAATTTGAGCGGTGTGGGCTGTCCGGAATTGGGCTCTTTGCTGCTGATGCCCACTACGGGAGAGCTGTCCGTGGATTACAAGGAGTATGGAAGCCGCTATAAGGACGAGCAGGCATCTCCTGGATATTACAGCAACTTCCTGACTCGCTACAATGTGAAGACGGAAGTGACGGCAACTCCCCGCACGGGTGTGGCGCGTTTCACTTTTCCTGCAGGACAAAGCCATGTGCTGCTGAACCTGGGCGAAGGCCTGACTAATGAATCGGGAGCTTTTCTGCGCCGGACGGGTGAGTGCGAGTTTGAAGGTATGAAGCTGCTGGGTACTTTCTGCTACAACCCGCAGGCCGTTTTCCCCATCTACTTTGTGATGCGTGTCAACAAGCAGCCTGCCGCTTCGGGCTACTGGAAGAAGCAACGCCCCATGACCGGTGTAGAGGCCGAATGGGACCCCGATAACGGACGCTACAAACTTTACACCCGCTACCAGAAGGAACTGGCGGGAGATGATATCGGCGCCTATCTTACATTCGATACCGAAGAAGGCGAGCAGGTGGAAGTACAGATGGGAGTCTCTTTTGTGAGCATGGAGAATGCCCGCCTCAATCTGGATACCGAGCAGCAGGGAAAGAACTTCGGTCAAGTGCTGGAAGAAGCCCGTCGCCGCTGGAACGATGACCTCTCGCGCATCCTTGTGGAAGGAGGTACGGAAGAGCAGAAAACCGTTTTTTATACGGCACTCTATCATACGCTGATACATCCCAATATCCTGCAAGATGTGAACGGGGAATATCCCGCTATGGAGAGTGATAAGATTTTGACTACCCAAGGCGACCGTTATACCGTCTTTTCTTTGTGGGACACTTACCGCAATGTGCACCAGCTTCTTACGCTGGTATATCCCGAACGGCAATTGCAGATGGTGCGCTCCATGCTCGACATGTACCGCGAACACGGCTGGCTTCCCAAATGGGAACTCTACGGACGTGAGACGCTGACCATGGAAGGTGACCCTTCCATTCCCGTCATCGTCGACACCTGGCTGAAAGGTCTGCGCGACTTTGATATAGAACTGGCCTACGAAGCCATGCGCAAGGGAGCCACCCTGCCGGGAGCGGAGAATCTGCTCCGTCCGGACAATGACGACTACGTGTCATTGGGATATGTGCCCCTGCGGGAGCAGTATGACAATTCCGTTTCACATGCCCTGGAATACTATATTGCCGACAATGCTTTGTCGCGCATAGCCGCTGCGCTTGGCAAGAAGGAGGATGCCCGTCTGTTCCACGAACGTTCGCTGGGCTACAAGCATTATTACTGTAAGGAGTACGGTACTTTCCGTCCCATCTTGCCGGACGGAGAATTCTATGCTCCTTTCAATCCTATGGAAGGTGAGAATTTTGAGCCCAGCCCCGGCTTCCACGAAGGCAATGCTTGGAACTATACTTTCTATGTTCCCCACGATGTGAAAGGGCTTGCCCGGCTCATGGGTGGAAAGAAGCCGTTCGTAGACAAGCTTCAGCGCGTGTTCGACGAAGGACTGTACGACCCTGCCAACGAACCGGACATTGCATACGCCCATCTTTTCTCTTATTTCAAGGGTGAGGAGTGGCGCACGCAGAAAGAACTGCACCGCCTTTTGCAGAAGTATTTCAAGAATGCCCCCGACGGAATTCCCGGCAATGATGATACCGGAACGATGTCCGCTTGGGCTATCTTCAATATGATGGGCTTTTATCCGGATTGTCCCGGAGAACCGGCATATACGCTATCTACTCCGGTATTTGATAAAGTAACCATAAAGCTCGACCCTAAGTATTGGGGACGCGGCCAACTGGTGATAGAGACGGAACGCCCGTCGGCAGAGTCGCTTTATATCCGTGAAATGGAACTGGGAGGAAAAAAACTGTCCCGATATCGTATCACTCATGAAGAACTGGTGCAGAGTGGAAAACTGCGATTTAGTCTTCGATAGGTATTGTGAGTCAGGATAACATCGGTGATGGTTTAGGTTGCCCGTCGTTGACAGAGTTCATGTCAGTGGCGGGCTTTTCTATGCAGGTTGGCTTCCGGCAGGTTGATAGGGTATTTCGAACCAGAATTCGGAACCTTTCCCCGGAATAGAGCTGACGCCCACTTTTCCGTTCATTTTCTCGGCAATCATGGTGCAGATGGAGAGTCCGAGACCCGTGCCTTGTTTAAAACTGTTTAGCTTGACAAAGCGTTCGAATACATCCTTTTGCTTTTCAGGAGGAATGCCGCAACCGGTATCACGGACAAAGAAGCGAATCCTGTCTTCTTGCGGCAGGTGATAACCAATGTCGATGAAACCTTCTTCCGTATGCTTGAGGGCGTTTGACAGATAGTTGTTCAGTACTTGTCTTACCCGTTTGGGGACTGTGTGAATAATACAGTAATCCGCACCGGGCAGGAGACGTATACTGACTTCGGACGGAAGTTTCAGTTTTGCCATCGTCTGCATTTCATCAAGCGTCTTGTTTACATCCATATCTCCTTCTGTGAATTCGAGAATGCCAGCTTCGATGCGTGACAGGTCGAGAATATCATTAATCAGTTGCAGCAGCAGTTGGGTGTTTTCTTCGATGATATGTATGTATTCCTTTGTATCTTCGTCTTGTATATAATCGGAAAGTATGGAGGAGAATCCGACGATGGCGTTTAGCGGAGTACGTATCTCGTGGCTCATGTTGGCGAGAAAAGCCGATTTCAGGCGGTTGGCTTCTTCTGCTTTCTCTTTGGCTGCCAGCAGTTCGGTGATGTCCAGTGCAGAACTGACAATCCACCTCTCTTTCCCTTTGTTGTAGGACACCAGCGTTTTGTGAAACGACAGAATATACTCTCTGCCTTTGGGATTGACAAAGTGTTTGATGTAGGACTGGGGAGTTTCCGACTCTTCAACTTCTTTGTCTGTCTCTTGGATGAAATTATCTTGCATTAGGGGTTTGAACTCCTCTTCATAGTGTCCCACAATATCCTCAGCGGGGACTTCCATCATCTCTGCCGCTTTTTTGTTCCATATCAGGTAACGTCCTTCATCGTTTTTATCTTTTACTGTAGTGGCGATGGGAAGGTTCTCCAGAATACTTTCAAGGAAGAAACGGTATTTTTCGTTTTCCCGGCGTTGGACTTCATCTTCCGTAATGTCGCGTATGAAGGCTATGACATAATTTCTGTTGAGGTAGACCATGCGCACTGCGATATATAGTTTCTCACCACTTTCTATTCTTATCTTTAGGGTCAGGCTGTCCGAAGTGTGGGTATTCAGTACGCGTAACAGCGACGTCATGTATTTCCGGCATTCATCGGCGTCTGTCACTAAATTATTGATATTTAGAACTCCCGGATTCAGGAACGGAAGTCTGTTTGCCTTTTCGGTAGGTGTATTAAGTAGTTTTACGACAATACCTTGTCTGTTCAGCAGATATACTGGAATGTCTATTGCCCGGATAATCTGTCTGTTCAGACTTTTGTATTTGTGATTTATCCAGTATAGAAAGCTTGCAGATGTAACGGCAATTAACAGAAATAACTGTACTTCTCCAAATAATGTAAGATGCATACGCGGTATCTTTCATTTCGTCTGTCCTCATTGACGAAGGTTATTATATAAAAAGCGCGAGGACTGTTATTGTCTATCTGCATTCGAGGCTCTGGAAAATGCCCACACCGTTAATAGACAACAGCCCCCACGCCTAAGTATATAATAACATAGACGTGAAGAAACTGTTGCTATTATCCTGCGGTGTTTAAGAGAATTTTCCAGATTCCGAATAGCAGGGATAATAACTTTCGCTTCTTGCGTTCTTATCGAATCGAGTCAAAAGTGACCGTTATCACTATAACAGCCAAGACTTTGGTGCAAAAGTAGTATATTTTTCGGGATGTACGGTATGATGAGGGCAATAAAGTGTGTATGCAAACAAAGCGTGATGGTATTTGACCGTCACGCTTTGTATAGCTTGCCATTAAAAGTTGTTAGAGAGAATTGTTAGAGGATTTATTTCATGGCTTCTATCGTATATCCTTGTTGTTTCAGAAGGTTCAACACTCCATTGTCTCCGGGCAGGTGTCCGGCGCCGACTACGAAAAGGGTAGGGGCTTCTGTCATGATAGCAGGCATCTTTTCAACCCATGCCTTGTTGCGGTTGTCCAGCATGGCTTCCATCTCTCCAGGCAGCGGGTCGCATGAATTGCCGTCGCGCTCTTCCATCAGTTGCAGCATGGCATCCAGGTCCTGCTTTTCATAAGCGGCAATCAGGCGCTTGCTTTGCTCGATACCTTTCTCGATGTCACTGATAGCGCAGTAGAGGAGGTTTGCCTGGCGTTGCAGCGTCTGGCTGTTGAACAGAATGTCTATTTGTGACTGGGCTGTTTCCAGACCGCCAACTTTCTTGCCTTGCTGTCCGGCCTGCTGCTGGAAGTAAGTGTCGAGCTGTTCTTGCGGGTTGAAGCCCGGAGTGTGTTTCATGTAGAGCAGGACGACAAGCTGCTGGTTGATGGCAGCCGGTTTCAGTTGTGCCAGCATGGCAATGTCCACCATCATGTTTTCCTTGATGGCTTTGCCTACTTCTTCGTATTGTTCGGGAGTAAAGAGGCTTTGCAGCGTGGTGTCTTTGGGCATCATCATCTGCTGTTGCATGCTTTGCATGAAGGCGGGAGTCGCCATTTCGCTCATCACAACTTCCCCGTAGACTTGGGCGGTTTCGCTCATGGCCTGCGGCATGGCGGCAATGCTGTCCTTTATACTGAGTGGAGAGAGGTGATAAGTACCGAAAATATAGGATGGTTTCTCTAATCCTTTACCGGATACTTTCCATAAAAGTTGTGCATTGGCGCTCAGCGCAATGCTGATGAATAAGAGGATGCCTAAAAGTTTCTTCATTGTTTTCTTCTTTTAATAGTTTCTGGACTATCAGTCGGGACAGAGTAAAGAAAATCACAAGAAGGGAAAAATTAGTATTATTTTATTCTTCCTCCGCAGAGCCAGTGTTGGGTGTAATATTTTTCCCGGAGGTTGCTGACTATGACTCCCTGGCTGGTGCTGGCATGTATAAACTTGCCGTCCTTGAGGTAGATGCCTACGTGTGCCACTTTTTTGCGGGAAGCACGGCTGGTGAAGAACACCAAATCTCCCTCACGCAAGTTGCGGCGGGAGATTTTACTGCTCTCTTTCAGTTGCCCGTCTGTGCTTCTCGACAGACGGGTGTGGTAAACTTTCTTATACAGTTGCGATACCAGTCCGGAGCAGTCCGTTCCACGTTTACTGTCGCCACCTGCGCGATAGGGGGTGCCTATCCATTCGGAGGCATGGATGTACAGCTTGTGGTTGTCCTGCAGTTCAATATCCACCCCCAAACGGACGGATGCTTGCGCCAGGGCTTTGTAGTCCAGGCGTGGCGCGGAAGTATGGCAGGAACTTAAGCCTATCAATATGATGGTAAGAGCTACTATATAAGAAAGATATTTTTTCACGCTTCCGAATTTTTTTCTTCTACCGTTTTATCTTCTTTTTCCGTTATTTCTTCTACGGCTGCTTCTACTACCGTTTCTTCTACCACGGCTTCTTCCTCCACACCGACGTTGAAGTAAGCTTCCAATTCCTGCTCGGCAGAGTTGTTCTCATTTCGTATATCGCGGATAATAACGCCGTTTTCTAACAATGCAATACGTGGACAAACGTCCACTGTGTGATTCAGGTTATGGCTGGAAATGATGACGGTGGCTCCGTGCTCTTCATTGTATCTTTTCAGCAAGTGTTTGATTACAGACTGTGAACTGGGGTCAAGGAAGTTGAACGGTTCATCCAGAATCAACAGTTGCGGGTGATGTAGCATAGCGGAGATGATGCCGATTTTCTGCTTGTTTCCGGCAGAATAGTTGCGGATGAATTTTTTTTGCCCCATCACTTCGCCGTTCATGAAGCGTTCGAAGGGAAGCAGGCGTTCGTCTACCTCCTCTTTCTTCAGACCGTACATCTTACCGATGAAGTAGAAGTATTCTTCGGGGGTGAGGTAGTCTATCAGGAAACCGTCGTCTATAAAGGCTCCCGTGAAGTTCTTCCAGTCCTCGCTTTTGCTGACGTCAATGTCATTGATGGTTACATTGCCCCGGTCTGCCTGCAGTAAGTCAAGAATAAGCCGGAAGAGGGTGGTCTTGCCTGCACCGTTGTTGCCTACCAGTCCCAGCATATCGCCTTGCCCGATGGTGTAGTTCTCTATATCTACGGCTTTTTTTGTGCCGAAATTCTTTTGTAAATTGTTGATGCGTATCATGTTAGTGGTTGATGTTTAATGATTTCTATTTCTGTCTACTGTCCCTGAAGCCTTCCATATTCTTGTAGCGGCGTTTCATGAGTCGGTGATATACATTCATCAGCCAGAATTTGGAAGTGGCGATGAATGCCACGCCGATGCCGATAAGTATCCAGGGGGTGACCTCTTTGCCAAAGATGGCATTCAGTGCAAAAAGCAGCAGTAAAGGTATGCCGAAAGCACCTCCTGAAATCAGATTCTGCAGACCGGTGCCTATATTCTGCCGGCTGGTCATCTTTGAATTCAGGTCGGTAGTCTTGTTGTTGTAGACTGCCAGTTGGAACAGACAGCAGTATACGGCTCCCGGAATGAATATCAGCCATGCAATGCAACCGAGTACGGATACCTTCCCGGTAACCATACCGGGAATCATCAGAATCGTAGGAATGAGCAATGCAATGCTGTACAGTATGTATTTGGCACGCAGCAGCGAGTAGATAGATTCCTTGCGGCTCATCAGTCCGTCAATGTAATTGCCTTCGTAACCCATCAGTGTGCTGAGGAACATGATGCCGAAGATAATGTAATTATAAAGGACGAAGAAATCTCTCAGACCTCCGTCATACACATCGGAAAAGCTAATGATACTACTGAACATTATCACTACACCGGTGATGGAATAGAGCGAACGCTTACAAATCTTGTTGCGTAGCAATAACTTGAGTTCCAGTCTCATGTATTCGCCTATTTCGCCGTAGCGGTCGAGGAATTTGTATTCGGATACATGTTTTATCCGTGTATCTTCCACTTTGTTCAGTTCATTGTAGATGAGTTTCTGCATCAGGGTGCGGTTGATGAACCACATGAGGGCGATGGCAGCCAGTACACCGATGAATGACAGTATATTACCGGTGATGAACCCTTCTCCCAGATTGACAAAACAGTCGAAAAGCGGACTGTTGTCCGGAATGAATAGTGCGGCGGCAATGCCACCATATACTACTACCGGTAATGCCAGCCACCAGATGCGCTCACCCATCAGTGTGCGGCACAACAAGAACCAGTAGTTATTGAATACCATCAGCAGCCAGATGCCAATGCAATAGGTCAGCACACCACTGATTCCATAGAATTTGGTGACGGTGATGATGGAAAACGGAACAAACAGAAACAGCCAGAACAGATTGAAGCCATCCAGTCCGGAACGGATCAGCAGGAAGTCTATAAGACGATTCCGTTTGATGGGAAGCAGCAGGTAGGGCTTCACTTCCTGGGTGGGTGTTTTTTGGAAAGGCAGGCGTATCAGGAAATCCAGCACAAGGACAAATATCAATCCGGAGTTCATTACGTGATAGGCTTCTGTGGCACCACCGTCAAAGGCGAATGCAAAGGTCGTACCGAAGAATATCAGGTAACCGGCCCAGAAGACGAACATGAAGTACATCCAGAATTTTCCGAATTTACTTTTTTCGTACATCGGATTTCGTTTTTCCGCCAGTTTTCCGTGCTTGCGCAAATCTAAGAAAAGACTCATAGTATTTGTATATATAGAGTTTGTATAAAAAAAGCTGCGCTGCCTTTCATCGAACAACGCAGCCTTCTGTGTGTATGGCTCTCTTATTCTTTGTCAGGAGTTTCAGGACTGATCATTGATACCTCAATCTCGTTCTTCTGCTTGAACAAGTCGTCGGTGAACTTCTGGATGTCCTTCACGGTGATGCTGTTGACAATCTGTTCGTAATCCTTTATCGGATTCATACCGGTGAACAGGTATTCGTCAATGCTTCCCAGCCAGTAGCTGTTCTCCTTCAAGTCTTCGGCATGTTTCTTCAGCATGAACTCCTTCACTTTATTCAAGTCTCCTTCCGACGGACCTGCTTTGGCGATGTTGTCGAGTTCTGCAAAGATAATCTGCATCAGCTTTTCTCTTTTTGCCGGAGCGGTTTCGAATACAATCTGCAAGAGAGCCTTTTCTTTCGGATATTTGCTTAATTGGCCGCCTACATATACACCGTAAGTGCCCCCTTCGTCTTCACGTACCTTGGCTGTATAAACCAAGTCGAGAATCTGGCTGGTCATACTCAGCAGGATGTCATTTTTCAGGTCGTACTTGCAGTCACCGTTCAGCAGGACAAAGTTCGACGCTTTGGCAGTTTCCTGCTTCCGTACGAATTCGTTCTTATAAACTCCCTGGCGCATGTCCACTTTATTGTCCTTGAATGTTTCCTTGCGGTTGATGGCAGGCAGTGAACCCAGGTACTCGGCGATGAGTGGTTTCATTTCCTCCACATTCACATTTCCTACAAAGATAAAGGTAAAATCGCTGGCATCTTTGTAGCGGTCTTGATACATGGACAGAATCTTGTCATAATCCATCTTGTCAATCATGTCCGCCTTTATTCTGGCTCTTCTGGGATGGTGCATGTAAATACCGGCCGAGACAGAGTCACTGAACGCCACCTGGGGATTCATTTCCATATTCTGCAAAGCAGCTTTGTTGCGGTTCTTGTAGGATGCGAAGGCATCGTCGTCACGGCGTGGAGCGGTGAACGTCAAGTAAGTGAGCTGCATCATTGTTTCGAAGTCTTTCGGTGAACAGCTGCCATTGACGGTTTCTGTCTTGTCACCGATACCATAGCTGACGGAAGCTTTCTTGCCGGCCAGAACTTTTTCCAGGTCTACGGCACTGAAATTACCCAGACCACCGACACTCACTGCATCCAGTCCGTTGATGTTGATGATTTCCGAGTCGGGGAACAAGGAACTACCGCCTAGGCTGACTCCCTTCATGCGGATTTCGTCTGCCTTGAAATCTGTCTTCTTGATAATGACCTTGACTCCGTTGGAGAGTGTCAGCGTTGTAGTGCCGAATGTATCATCTGTCTGCTCGGATACAATCTTTCCGCCTTTCGGGGCTTCGGCCATCAAAGGTTCATCCGACACCTTGTCTACGTAGGCAGTCAGTTTTTCAGCTTTAATATCTTTCAGAATCTTCTTGATTGCATCTTCTGTCGGCATTTTCAATCCTTCCTTATCCGGACCGAGAATTGCGACTACCTGGTTACTGTCTGTCACGAGGGCTTGCATCATCTGGTTCAGTGCGGCAACCGGAATGGCGGGAGCTATCTGATTGATGATGGCGTATTCGTTTTCGATGCCCGGAATCGGTTCGTTATCGAGGAAATGACGGACATATTCATCCACGTACTCTTCATTCTTGCGTTTGTCACGCTCGTTATAAGCAGATTCCAGTTGGCGCAGATATTCGGCACGGGCACGGTTGTATTCCGTTTCCGTAAAGCCGAATTGGCGGGCGCGTTCTGTTTCGCGCAGGAGAGTGGCTATTCCATTTTCTATGGCATCTTCCTTGCAGACAACGACACCGGTGAAGGCATCTTTGGTTTTGGCAACAAAGAAATCATCGTCATAAGTGGCGGCATATATATAAGGAGGATTGGCGGTCTGTACCAATTCGTTCAGACGCGCATTCAGCATATTGTTGATGAGCGTGGTTGCATAATTCTGTACCAGATAGCCCATGTCGCCTTTCTGCTCGTCAGGAGTGGCTTCGTGCTTGTTGAAGATGAGGGCTTGTACATTGGACTGTTCCTTGTCCTGATAAACCAATACAATAGGCTCCTTGTTGTCGTTTACCGGATAGTACTCGCGTTTGGCAGCATTGGGCTGGGCGGGAATATCAGAAAACATTTTCTTGATTTGGGCTTCGATGGCGTCCACATCTATATCGCCAACTACCACAATACCCTGAAGGTCCGGACGGTACCACTTTTCATAGTAGTCTCTCAAAGTTTGCGGTTTGAAGTTCATAACGACCTCCATCGTTCCGATAGGGAAACAAGTGGCATACTTCGTTCCTTCGAACATGACTGGAAGCATCTTCTCCTGGAAGCGTTGTATGGCGCTCATACGGGTGCGCCATTCTTCGTTGATGACTCCGCGTTCTTTGTCTATTTCCTTCGGGTCCAGGGTCAAATCGTTACTCCAGTCGTGCAGAATCAGCAGGCAGGAGTCGATGGCTCCCGGAGTAGTGACCGGCACATTGGAAATGTTGTATACGGTTTCGTCTACGGAAGTATAGGCGTTCAAGTTCTCACCGAATTTCACCCCGATACGCTCCAGGTATTGCTTCAGTGCATCACCGGGGAAGTGGGTCGTTCCATTGAAACACATGTGTTCCAGGAAGTGGGCAAGGCCGCGCTGGTCGGCTTCTTCCTGAATGGAGCCTACCTTTTGGGCAATGTAAAAGTCGGCCCGGTTTGCAGGCTGGCTGTTCTTGCGGATATAATAGGTCAATCCGTTGTCCAACTTTCCGATACGGACATTTTTGTCGACCGGGATAGGCGGCATTTGCTGTGCAAATACCTGCTGAAAATTGCAGCAAAGAATTAACGCTACAATCCATAAACCACGTAATAGATGTTTCATATTATTATGAATTTAAATTGTTCTTGAACTATCTGTCGGACAGCCCTTGGATAAATCACAACTTCTGTTGTTTTTTTCGGATTCCATTCCGGATAAATGGAATTTATCTGACTGCTTCCCGGATGCGGACCAATTTGGTCAGCAGGTCTTCCAGCAGGTCGAGTTTCAGCATGTTGGCGCCGTCACTCTTGGCTACGGCGGGATTTTCGTGGGTTTCGATGAACAGTCCGTCTACACCTACGGCAACACCGGCTTTGGCTACGGTCTCGATAAGTTGCGGCATACCTCCCGTGACGCCACTGGTCTGGTTGGGCTGTTGCAGGGAGTGGGTTACATCCAGGATGACGGGGAAACCGAAGGTCTGCATTTCGGGGATGCCGCGATAGTCGATGACTAAATCCTGATAACCGAAAGTAGTTCCGCGTTCCGTCAGCATGACGTTCCTATTGCCTGCTTCCACTACTTTATCAGCCGCAAAGCGCATGGCAAGCGGAGAGAGGAACTGCCCTTTCTTGATGTTGATGGTTTTTCCGGTTTTGGCGGCGGCTACAAGCAGGTCTGTCTGCCGGCAGAGGAAGGCGGGAATTTGCAGAATATCCACATATTCGGCAGCCATGGTGGCTTCTTCGGCGGCATGAATGTCGGTCACGGTAGGTACTCCGAAAGTGTCGTGTACCTTTTGCAGTATCTTCAGCGCCTTTTCGTCGCCGATGCCCATAAAGGAATCCAGGCGGGAGCGGTTGGCTTTGCGGTACGACCCTTTGAATACATAGGGGATTTGCAGTTTTTCGGTGATAGTCACGATACGTTCGGCAATGCGCATTGCCATTTCTTCTCCTTCGATGACACATGGACCTGCCAGTAGGAAGAAGTTTCCGGCAGGATTATTCTTTAATTCAATCATAGGTTGTTACTGATTAAGTATTTTCAATTGGGTATAATCAATGTTATTGCTTCATGCAGTACGCTGATGTCCAGTGGAAAATGACGGTCGAGAATACGTCCGTCCAAATCGACAGAGGCATTTTGCGCACGCAGCACTTTTACTTTTTGCGTACGGTAGGGCATCACTACCTTATGGTTCAGAATCCGCCCTTGGATAAGCATCCACAATCCCGACCATAGTTGCAGCAATTCGGGACGGTAAATGACGGAAACATCCAGCCAGCCATTATAGGGCACTGCACTAGGCGCTTGTCCGTATCCCCACGCACTGCCTATGCAGACAGTCATGATGCGTCCGCGTATGTGCTCGCCGTTTATCTTGAGATGCATGCGGTACAGCTTCCGTTCGAAGATAATGGATAGCAGTGCCATGAAGTAAGAGAGGAACTTCACTCCCCAGAAACGCTTGCACTGGTCGGTGATTTTCACGATACGGGCTCCCAGGCCTATGTTGATGGCATTGAGAAAGTAGCGTGTCAGATGCTTTTCACCGTCGTAATAATAGCAGGTACCCACGTCTATTTTCCGGCGGCGGTTGTTGATGATGCAATCCACCGCTTTCTTATAGTCCGAACTCATTTCCCAATAGTCGGCAAAGTCATTTCCTATACCATTGGGGATGATGCCGATGGCTATATTCTCCTTGTCCGGTGCATTGGAAAGCATGATGCCGTTAATGACGTCATTCAGTGCGCCGTCACCGCCTACTACAACAATGGTGCGGTAGCCGTTGTTGGCAAGGATACCTGCCAGACGCTCTACCGAACCGAACCCTTCGGACTGCACATAGTCGTAAGGCACACCTTTGCTGTCCATGTATTCTTTGATTTCTTTCCACCGTTTCTGCACTTTCCGTGTTCCGGCTTTGGGGTTGTATATTACTCCCAACTTTTCGGGTTCTGCACTCATGATTCTATTTACAATTTAACTATTTACTATTTACGATTTAAATCACCCGGTCACTTTATCATTTCATCATCCTTCCAACTTCTTCTTTACAAAAGCTATCTTTTCTTCCATCGGCCACCGGGCATTCATCCAATGGATGGTAAATCCACGCCGTTCCATACCGCGGAACCAGGTCATCTGGCGTTTGGCAAACTGGTGGATGGCTGTTTCCAGTTGCGTGAACATCTCTTCATAGGTCAACTTGCCGATGACATAAAGTGTCAGATACTTGTATTCCAGTCCGTAATAGATGAGGTCATCCGGTTGGATGCCTTGCTCTATCAGAAGGCGCACTTCGTCTATCATTCCTTCTTCCAGGCGCTGGTGCAGGCGGCGGGTGATTTTCTCCCGACGCAATTCCCGGTCGATGTCCACACCTATGATGAGACTGTTCAGCTGGGGGAAGGAACGTTCGTCTACCGGGGTATGGGCATAATACTCTTCGATTTCGATGGCTCGTATGGCACGTTTGGCTGTGTCCACGTCCGTGGTATTGTGCAGGCTTTTGTAACCTTTCAGTATGTCGGTCAGTTCTTCCAGCGATTTGTCCGCCAGACGGGTGCGCAACTCGGGATTCTCGGGTACGGGCAGCAGACGGTAGCCTTTCAGCACTGATTCGAGATACATTCCGGTTCCTCCACATACAACGGGCAGGCAACCTTTTTGTTTAATAGTCTCGTAAGCATTCAAGAAATCACGCTGATACTCAAAAACATTGTACTTATAGCCCGGGTCGGCTATGTCGATGAGGTGATAGGGAATCTGTTTCCCGTCGACGGTATAGTCAGCAAGGTCTTTGCCGGTGCCCAGGTCCATCCCCCGGTAGATTTGCCGTGAATCGGCACTGATGATTTCCGTATGGAGTTCGGCGGCCAAGGCGGCTGCAAATGGAGTCTTTCCTGAGGCGGTAGGCCCTAATATGGCGATTAAATCATAGTCTGGCATATATAAGTTCTTGTTAATCTCACTACAAAGATAGTGCAAACCGAATGCAGAATAAAATGAACTCGTTCATTTTTTATCCTGAGGTGCAGCTTATCTTCGTGTTAGTGCAAAGATAATGCAAACTGGGAGTATAATGGAAAGAACTTGCTCATTTTTTTACGTGATGCTATACCTTCTTTTCTACTTTGAAGTAGAAAAAGTGAAAAAGGACGTGAAAACGAGCATTTATCTTATTAAAATGTGTTATGAAACATGTTTTTTTTCTTGGAAAGTTTGTCAATGTCCCAAAAGTCCGTACATTTGCAATGTGTTTTTCATAGTATTAGATTTAAGGTTAACAAAGGTTGGAGTACAGCGGTACTCCTTTTTTTATGCCCTAAACTGAACTTTGGCACATTTTTTCTGTACTTTTGCACTATATCTTGAATGAACAAACATATTCACCTTTTATGAAGCTCTGTATATAGCTACGCTCAACGAATAGCCCTGCTTGATAAAGCTATTCAGCTATCTGGCAAGCGATGACCCGTTTGCCATAGAGATTGTATATCCTTTTATTCATGAATTTGCAGGATAGCATGCTGTACTTGTACAGTGTGTTGTTTTGTGCTATTTTATTGTTGAGCAATGCATTATACATATAAACAGATATGGCTTATCAACTTTCCGGTAATGATGAGCATTTTGATGGAGCAGCTGATAAATATAACCGATGCTGTTTTCTTAGGTCACGTTGGCGAGGTGGAATTGGGAGCATCTGCCATTGCGGGGATTTATTATTTGGCGGTCTACATGCTTGGGTTTGGGTTTAGTATCGGATTGCAGGTGATGATTGCCCGAAGGAATGGAGAATGTGACTATGGTAAGGCTGGGAAGATATTCTTTCAAGGTTTCTTCTTTTTATCGGGATTGGCCATTTTGCTTTGTCTGCTGATGCAGGCAAGTTTTCCTTTCATATTGGGAAGGTTGATTTCCTCACCGGAGATTTATCGGGCTGTAATTCAATATCTGGACTGGCGCAGTTTCGGTTTGCTGTTTTCGTTTCCGTTTTTGGCTATCCGTTCTTTTCTTGTGGGAATAACATGCACTCGGGCATTATCGTGGGCTGCAGCCGTTGCAGTAGTGATTAATATTCCTTTGAATTATATTCTGATAATTGTTGGAGGACTGGGAATATCGGGAGCTGCCATTGCTTCTTCTTTGGCGATGCTTCTTTTCTATGTATGGCTGAAAATAGATAAAGGGAAATATGGATTGAAACCGGTATATGACGGAAAGCTGTTGGTAGATGTGCTGAGCTTGTCGGTATGGAGCATGCTTCATGCCTTTATCAGCGTGGCTCCGTGGCTCTTGTTTTTTGTGGCGGTGGAACATTTGGGTAAAACGGAATTAGCCATTTCCAATATTACGCGAAGTGTATCTGCTGTCTTTTTTGTAATAGTCAATTCTTTTGCGGTCACTACGGGTTCGCTGGTTAGTAATGCGATTGGGGCTGGAGAAAGGAGGGCTGTTTTCATTATCTGCCGTAAGATACTGAGGTTGGGCTATTCTGCTGGATTTCCACTGATAGGGGTAGCTGTATGCTGTAATCGCTTGATAATAGGAATCTATACAGATAACGAACTGTTAACGGAGCAGGCTTTCATCCCTTTTGTTGTGACGTTGCTGAATTATACCTTTGCCTTGCCAGGCTATGTATATCTCAACGCAGTTGGAGGAACCGGTAAAACCCGGATTACTTTTCTTTTCCAAGTGACTACCACTGTCGTGTATCTGGGGTATCTTTATTGGTTAAGCGCTTGCACTCATGCATCCTTGGCTATTTACTTAACGGCAGAATACCTTTTTGTGATTTTGCTGGCACTGCAATCGGTTTTCTATTTAAGAAGTAAACAATAAACCGTTGGCGGAATTGACTTGGCATATCTTTCATGTTACCGATGTGATGATTGTTTTAACTTGTTGTCAATCAGAGAGTAATTTTGCCAACCTATTGCCGTGCTTTTGGCAAACTTTTGCCAAGCCGATGGCAAAGTTTTGCCAATGCGGTGGCAAAGTCTTGCCAAGAAGGAGGCAAAACCTTGCCAACTTGTCGGCAAGAAAAGATACACTATTGATGAGATACGCCGTTGCTTGCCGCATCTTGTACAAGGCTGTTGGGATAGATTTCCTTAATAATCCATCATCAGTGAGTTGTCGGTCTTGCCTCGTGAAATGTCAAGGTTAGGCGGTGCATAGCTCTGGTTACAGCTACATAAAGCATACTCTTGTCAATCTCCGAACGGTAATTTCTCTCATCCGTCTGTGGAATAATGACTTCGTCAAACTCAAGCCCTTTTGCCATGTGGGCAGAGGTGATGACGATGCCTTGCACAAATGCGGAGCTTTGACTTGATAGGAAGCTGATATCATTGGCATATGATTTCAGCATGTCTGCCATCTTCCTGGCTTGCTGCTCCGTCTTGCATATGATGCCAAGAGACTTATATCCGGATTTCCGGTAAGTGGAGATTAGCCCCATAATGCCGGACAGTTCTTCTACGGCACTGCCGAACTGCAGGATTTGTGGCTTTTCTCCATGCCGGGCAACCGGTTCCAGCTCTGCGTTAGGATGAATCTTTTGCGCAAAATCCGTAATCTCGAAGGTGGAACGATAACTCTTACACAATTTCATGATTTCACTTGCAGTAAGTGACTTTTGGATAGTTTCTGCTGTGGATGAGCCATAAGGATTCACGGACTGTCCTGCATCGCCCAACACGGTTTTCCGGCATGGAAAGAGTTTCTGTATTACCTTGTACTGTATGGGCGAATAGTCCTGCATCTCATCTATCAACAGATGTTTGACTCTGAATGGCTGGTTCCCGTTTCCCTCCAATGCCAAGTGTAGGTATGCCAGCGGTGCCAAGTCTGAGTATTCGAGTGTATGTCCCTTTCGCATTTTGAACATTCTGGGATTATTTGTCCATTTAAAGAAATCTTTGTAGACTTGAATGTCGTTATTGCCTGCAAACATTAGTCTGATTTCTTTTTTCAAAAGGTTTCTGCCGGTGGTGGTTACCGTAAAGGTGTATTGTATTTTCAACATATCCAGCATATAATCAGCCATAGCATCAAATCGTCGGCGTATGGGATAACGGTTGAAACGTAGGTACTGTTCTTCGATAAACGGGGCAGGTATGGTGATGTATTTGGTCAGCTTCACGTCTGCTGCCTTGAAGTAGGTGTTCTCTATGTGGAGGATAAACTTGTCAAGCTCTGAAATGAAGCCGAAAGAGGCTTTATAGGCTATTCTGTCGATGAGGCTTGAGGATGGCTTTTCTAACAGTTCATTCACTAGCCCGAAGTATGTTTGGTACTTATATTTGTGTTCCAACACTCCGGAGAGTATTTGTTCCATACTGGTTTCGGGCACGGTTTCTTCCCCAAGTTCGGGGAGGACGTTGGAGATATAATCGGAAAACACTTTGTTGGGGGAGATAATCAGAATATCTTTTGATGAGATGCTGTCTCTGAAGGTATAGAGCAGGTAGGCTATGCGGTGCAGGGCTATGGATGTTTTTCCAGAGCCGGCCACTCCTTGAATAATAAGCGTGCGGATATCTTCGTTGCGGATAATCCGGTTCTGTTCCCGTTGGATGGTGGCAACGATATTTTTCATCTTGTCATCTGCATTGGAACTTAACTCTTTTTGCAGAATGTCGTCATGGACGGTCAGGGCACTTTCAATCATAAATTCCATTTTGCCGCCCCGAATTCTGTATTGGCGTTTTAGGGAAATTACTCCTTTAATCTCTCCCGATGGAGACCGATAGCCTGCTTCTCCTAATTCATGGTCATAGAACATGCTCGAAACGGGTGCTCGCCAGTCATGGATAAGGGTAGCTCGACTTTCCGGGTCATAGAAGGTATGGATACCTATATAGATAGGCATCACTTTGCTGTTTTCTTTCTTTTCCAAAAAATCAATTCGTCCGAAGTAAGGAATGGCAAGTATCTTGGTGAGCCGCTTATGCTTGTTGATTACACTTTCCCCCAAGGCAAAATGGTTCAGGATGCTTTCGCGCATGGAGCGTATCTCGTGTGGGTCGATGTCTTTGTTGGACCAGATATAGTCTTTGTATTCTGCCAAGGTGTCGACGTGGTCTTTCACGGATGCGTCGGTATTACCGATAACCTTTTTCAGAAAACTGATTATTTGCTTTAAATATTCTTTCTCTTGTTTCTCTGTTTGATTGAATGCCATAATTAGTTGTTGCTAAAAGATAAGACAGTGTGCAAAATTAGTGTATTGTATCAAGAAGGGAAATGGCTATTTATAGCTATATACTGGGAAGTTTTATATCTTTGCACATTCAAAAAAGTGGAGGTAAATGGACATTCATGAGCTTGCAAGGCAGAATCAGCAATCTGCATGGAAAGTATTGGAAGATACCTGTATTATTGAAGCATGGGAGCGCATTGGAGCAACCGTTCATTTGGTGGGCTCACTCCGTACCGGGCTGTTGGCGAAAAGTAGGGATATAGATATCCATATTTATACCGATAGGTTGGATGTAGGAGAGAGCTTTTCGGTCATCCGGGAACTTGCGGAACGGTTGCCTTTGCAGGAAATACAATATAGGAACCTTATCCATACGGAGGAAGAGTGCATGGAGTGGCATGCTTTATATAAGGATAGAGAACAGAATACTTGGAAGTTTGATATGATTCACATCCGGAAAGGTTCCAGGTATGATGGTGTTGTAGAAAAGGTGACTGCCGCTATTGCGGAGCGCCTTACTCCTGAAATTAGGAAAACGATATTGCAAATCAAATTCGATGTGCCGGATGGTGTAACGATTCCAGGTATAGAGATTTATCATGCTGTCTTTACGGGAGGTGTCCGCACTTATAAGGAGCTTGAAGAGTGGCGCAAAACAAATCAGTTGGCGGACAGTCTCGGTTGGCTTCCGTAATCTTAGAGGTAGATACCAAGATTTTCTACTATATGGATGGCTTCCATTATATTGTTGGCATCTAACTTGCTTAGGATGTTTTTCCGGTGATTGTTCACAGTATAGATGCTCACTCCCAGCTGGTGAGCGATTTCCTTGCTTAGAAAACCTTGTCGGATGAGTCGTAATATTTCTTTCTCCCGGTTGGATAATTGTTTGTCAGGAGAAACAGTGCATGTTGGAAGCATCTCTCCCGTTTTTCTGTTCACCACCGTCCGTTTGATTCTTTCGATAGGGGTCTGGTCGGGAAGTATGTCCATTACTCCCATGATTATCCAGGCTTTACCATTCCGGTCTGTTTCTATGACTTGTTGCCGGCTACTTACATTGATATACTGTTGCCGTGCATTCAACATACGGAATTGAAATATTTGCCGGTAGTCATTTCTTTCTTCCGGTGGGAGTGAGTAGATGAACTGTCCATGCTCGATTTGGCATTCCGTGAGTTGCATTCTGTCATCAGGGTGTATTCTCTCTTCCAGTAAATCGCCTTGTTGCCTGATTGTCTTTATCCAAGTGGGATTGTATCCGAAAAGATGGGCAAAACTGTCGGATGCAAAATCGTATCTCTCTTTAAATACGTCAACTGTAAAAATACAGCTCTGACTCATTTGTGAGAACGCTTGCACGGATATTCTTTTCTTGTTCCATAAATCATAGTCCACATCGGGACCGCTAATCTGCTGTCTTGCCCATAATTCTTTGGGAGTTGTCTTGTTGGTAGTCATGGAACAAAGATAACTGATAATTTTCTTTTGAGCTTTATCTTTTACGGGATAATATTATTTCTAAGAATATGTTGTAGGGTTGGATTAAGTGGCTACCTTTGTAGGCCGTGTCATTGGGGACGCCGTGAATGAAAAGCAAACGAGTAATAAATTCAATATGTGATAAGATGAAAGATATACCGGCAGACAGCTTAATAAAGAATTATTTTCCTGTAGATTATATAGATTCTTTTTCTAAAGTGATGGTCACTGGGCAGGCTTTGACACCGGAAGATTTTCGCAATCTTGCCTTCAGCCGATTTCCTAAGTGGATTGGTTGGCTCATGAATTTCAGGAATGCGATTGTAAAGCCATTAGGACTGGATACAGCAACCAGATTTACAGATATGGTCTTGGATAAAAATCTGCATGAAGAAATTCTCGGAATGCCGGATAAGCATCTTGATTTCCATGTGTCCATGTGGTGCGGGGAATATCACGAAGGAAAACAAGAACTTCGGATTACTACTGTTGTGAAGTACAATAATTGGCTGGGAAGGGCATATTTCTTTATTATCAGACCTTTTCATGGGATAATAGTAAAGTCTATCTTAAAGCATGTTGCTGGGGATAGGGGGAGTGGGTGTAAATAAATACTCCCATTGAAATATTATCATTTCAATGGGAGTATTTATTTGAGTGGTGCCACCAGCAACCGAAAATAGGTTTGTATAGCACTATTTCTCAATAAGTTATATATTTATCACGATGTTAGTCCCTTGAATAAGGTTTTCACAGCTTTGCACCGTTTGACATCAGTTTGTATCTTGGGTACGATTTCTGAATGCAAAGTTAGTGATTTATTTGAAATATAAACATTATCGCAGCATATCATTATTATTTAAAAGTTCAAAAATTAGAGTAGACAAGATGTCATTTAATCTATCTATTTCAATGTCTTCGTTGTTTTTGTGTATTTTAAATGTACTATCAGGAATTTCTCCATGGAACATTTTATTTCTAACAAAATATGCATATTTTATGCTTAACAAAGGTATTAACTCTACATCATGCAGGGTTGTATTTGATGAAATGTGTGTTTGAACATTTCTGAATAAATTTTCTTGATTTAAAAAATCTATTCGGTATGGAAGTATTTCATTAAATAATTTCATGATTCTAATATCGTGATATCTTAATATAAAATCATGAAAGGCTTTTGTTTTCTTTGATGTCGCATAATCATTTAGTATCAAACTTCTCCATCTAAAATCTCTCAGTTCATTATTCGTATAAGCATTTGTAATTTTAAGCGTATTTGTAAATAAGTTTTTATTATTAATAATGAAAATTCTCATTTTAGACATACAATCTACCTCTTTACTGGTATTTCCTTGATACATGAATAATCTATTATATGCTCTCCATAAATGATCAAATTTGTAGTACTTTTCTTTTGAAGCTATTCCTTTAAGCCAGTATGATAAAGCTATACGCATGGCGTTACCTTTTTCTGTTTCTTCGAAAATAACTTTAAGTTTGTCCTTTTGTAAAGAGAATTTTTTATTTCCTGAGCCTATAATTGGTTGTATGATATCCGTTTTACATTCTTTATAATTAAAATCTATACTTTTAGCACGTTTTCTTATAATAGAAATTTGTTTTATATTTGGAAAATCCTTTGCTAAGGAATAGTAATACAATAATCCCTTTAATAATTGACTGTTTATACTATTTGTACTATTGGAGAGTATAGTCCCGTCCACAAACATTTTGCTTCTTGAAGCAATGAGGGTAAAAGAGTTGGATAGAAAATGAAAACTATCCTTATTTGTTTTTCCACTCATATATTCAGAATACAGATTGCCAATATTACATTCTGGCCTTTTTTTGTCAAAATCTATTTTGACATGATAATGGTTATATCTTTTACTCATGAGTATATATTTTAGAATAATATCCGCCTGTTTTTTGAGCACCTTTAAACTCTATTAAATCTAATTTAACCAAAGAATTTAGATAACGTTTAGCAGTAGGTATACTTTTTCCTATTAGTTCAGCTATCTTAGACGAATTAAGTCCGGGATATTGATTAATGATGTCTAAAACTTCCTGCTCTTTGGAATTTACAGTATCATTTACGGTATCATTTACGGTATCACTTTTGATACTGATACCTCTTTTGAACACTGCTGTAAACATCCCCTCCGTATGAAATTCCGGTTCGGGCAAATTTGCTTTTCTCATGGCTTCCTGCATACGAGGAATACCGGATGCAACTCTTTCAACCAAGTGCATACGGGTAAATAAACCGAAAATTAGCGGATTACGTGTCATGCTTTTATGCCCGAAATCTTTAGCCACAACAGGCAGAAGTCCTCCGGGATTGGAAATTTCTACCCGGTCATCAAACATTTCTATCATAATGCTTGCGCCTTGTTCGTAGTAATCACGGTGCGACAGGGCGTTTATAATAGCTTCTTTAAATACGGTCAGAGGGATTTCCCAAATTTCCTCTCTTGGCCCTGTTCCCTCTATTTTATAGGCTACTTGCAGTTTGCTTTCCAGCCAAGACATAGCCTGTAAATACTGTTGGTACAATGAACCTCCGAAAGTTTTATCATCTATAATATAGACTTTATTTGTTCCCTTGAAAAGAACACATCTTGTAACAGCGTGTGGAAATTTTCTTTCAGGTTGTTTTCCGAAGAACATCGCTGCTCCGTTCTTTGCCGTTCCATTTTCGGTAAACAGTTCCAAGTTCTCAAATATTTGTTTGTCGGGTGTGGACGGACTTAGTTTTGCTTCTGTTCGAAAGTCTTTAATCATCTGTTCGTCTGCATCCGTGTAGATATTGAACCAATGGCAGGGTATATGGTCAAAAAAGATTTTGTTACATTCCTGAAAGAAGCTGCGCATTTCTTCGGCTGTGCGAAGTTTCTGCGAGTTCGCTCCCTCACGCACATAGATAGAACCGGAAAATATATAAGGCTTATCCTTACCGGACGGAACATCAATTACCCAAACCGTTTTATCTCCAAGATTTACGGAATACAATTCACAGTGGAGCGCAGGAGATATTTCGCTGATAGAACCTTGAATGGCAGAACGTTTATCGTTTTCTAAGTTAGTACCTACCACTTGCCCGTTATCATCTACTCCAATAAGCAAATATCCTCCGTCTGCATTGGCGAAAGCACATATTTCCTCTGTTAGTTCACGCACCTTTGAGGGTACACGGACTTTAAATTCCACATTATAGCCTTCTCCGCTATCAATGAGTGATTGTATGTTATCTATATTCAGCATGAGTGTCTATTTTGATGTATTTAGTACAAAAAAAATCCAGAATTAATCATACAAATGATACAATATAAAACAGGAAGAATAAACACGCAAAAATAGTATGCAGAGCGAACCAATATAAAGTATCTTACATGATTAGAAATATAAGATAAAATACTAATATTAAAGTATTCTTTTTTTTCTAATTTGAACATCATTAAGTCAATAGGTAGATGGTTATTATATCTATCTAAAATTTTCTCGTATTCATCTTTTATTTTATTGACTTCGTATAGGCTATGTCGTGGATTTACTTTTAATGACCGCAGGGAATTATATAACTTTGCAATTTCCAATGCACATTCATGATAATTTCTTGCTTGAACAGAATAATTTTTGGCATAAGCAAATTGACTAAAAACTAAAATTAGTATAGACAAAGAAATGGATATGAATGTACTACAATTATCAGGCAAGGTAAAAAAAGGTATTTTACATAGATTTAAAACACTAAAGATTATCAAGTACGAAGAAACCCAACCTACAATACGGTTATATCTTGCATCTAATTCTTCGCATCGTTCACTTGCTTTAAATCTAGCCCCTTTTGTAACCCATAATTTGTAGTTTAATTCAACTTCAAAATTATTGTCTTTTAAATACTCTGGAATACACTTTTTCCTTTTGTATATATTTCGAACTCTTCTTCTTTTATTATAGATTTTTTTTAAAGAGTTTGATTCAGGAAGCATTTCTAGGATACAACGAAACATGGCGTTAATATTTTTTAACCAATAAACTAATAGGCAGATAGACTTTGACGGACATTGGTAAATCCTCTGTCAGTTCACGAATCTTCGAAGGCACACGGACTTTAAATACTACATTGTAGCCCTCTCCGCTATCAATGAGTGATTGTATATTTTCTGTATTCAGCATGAATCTCAAATAATTAGAATGCAAAGTTAGTTATTTGTTCTGTATAACTCCCCATTAAGTTTTATTTTATTTGTCTTCAATCGTATCATTGGGTTATATTTATAATTTGCCTTTTACAAAATTAGCTATATTGGATAACGGAACAAATAAAAAACAAGCTATTTTTACCTTATCAATCAAGATATTACAATTCATCATGGAAAAAGAATTTCAAATACCGACTCCGGAAGCGATAGAGTCTTTAATAGGAAAAGGGCTTTATCAAATATGGAATGCTCTCTGTCTTTTAATTGAGCATAAGTATGAAATGGAACGATTGTGGAACAATGGTGGGAGAAAATGGAAATATGAATATAAGTATCGAAGAGGTGGAAAAACTCTCTGTGCTTTATACGCTAAAGAAAATTCCTTTGGCTTTATGGTTATATTAGGTAAAGGAGAACGTGATAAATTTGAAATGCAACGAGAACTATTCTCAAAAGAAGTACAGACATTGTATGATGAAGCAACTGTTTATCATGACGGTAAGTGGATTATGTTTGAGTTGAGAAATACCGAGTTGTTTAGTGATATAGAACGCCTTTTAGAAACCAAAAGGTTACCAAACAGAAAATTATTATCTTAAAGAAGTATCTTCCTTTATTATCATACTTTTGAATTTAAAATGAGCAAGAGATATTGTCAAAGTTGCGGTATGCCACTTCGTTTTGATATGGAAGAATGGCTGGGAACTAATTTAGATGGTTCTAAAAGCGATACGTTCTGTTACTACTGTTTGAAAGACGGGAAATATACAGTTGACGTGTCGATGCACGAAATGATTGATATTTGGCTTAAATACATAAATAAATACAATATGTATGCCCACACAGTTTATTCTCCCGAAGAATTGAAAATGATATTGGAGAAAAGACTGCCGACACTCAATCGGTGGAAACAAAAACAAGATACGAAGAATGTTCATAACCAAGCTATTCAAAGTATAGTTAATTATATCAGCAATCATTTGTTTGAAGATTTTAATATAATTGCATTGTGCCAAAAGTGCGGAATGTCAGAATATCATTTTAGAAGGGTGTTCAAATTTATTATCGGTGAAAATATTGGAAATTACATACAACGACTTAGATTGGAATACGCTGCACACTTATTGACTTCAACCGAATATACATTATCCCGGATAGCGGAACTGGCAGGTTATCAAAGCAAATACAGTATTGCAAAAGCATTCAAGAAGCATTTTGGAGTTTCAACATCCTTATTTAAAGAAAGATTCACACCTCGAAAACGAAATGAACATACATCGTTAACTCCAAGAATAATAATGATTAATAAAATGTTTGTTTCTTGTTTGGAAGTGGGGAAAGCATACGAAAATAAATTTCAATATAAGGTGGTATGGGATAAACTGTTGTATTATGCAAGATTCAATAGAATAGACAAAAGACACACGAACTTTGTCAGTTTAAGTTTGGATAATCCAGCAATAACACCGGAAGATAAATGCCGTTTCTATTTAGGTATAATTATGAATGATATACCGGATGCCAAATTGATTACTATACAAATTCCTAATGGACAATATGCTATATTTCGGCATATAGGTAGTTATGATTTCTTATGTGATTTATATAGGATAATTTATGAAGAATGGTTTCCTGATAGCCAGTACTATCCCCAAAACACATTTAGCTTTGAGGTGTATATAAATTCTCCATGTGATACAGATGTACCGGAATTGATAACTGACATATATATACCTGTCGTAAAGAAAAAAACATTCACTGATATAAAATAATATAGTATGGAAAAGATTTCAGAAATCGCACTGTTTCAACAATCTGAAACGTATGCATTAGTAGTGGAAACACGTACTACAGTAAAAGAAATTGCTATGACTATAGGCAGAAGCTTTATGGAAATAGAAACATTGTTTAAAGAGCAAAATGCTGTAATGGCAGATGTTCCTTTTGTGGAATATCTTAATTTTGAATCTATGTCAGAAGATATTCACATGATTATTGGATTCAAATCAGCTAAAATCTTGTGTGGAAAGGGGAACATAAGAGCGATTACCATCCCGGGCAGAAAAATAGTATCTTGCTTACATAAGGGGAACTATACTGAATTGGCTTCTTTGTATCGTGAGATGCAGGAATGGATTGCGGCTAAAGGTTATAAACCTTCAGGAGCATCGATAGAATATTATTATAGCAAGCCGGGGACTTCAGAAGAAGAACTGGCTACTAAAGTTGAAATGCCAGTTTTGTAGGCATCTTATAAAAATCTATTGTTAAACATTCATCTAAAGCCGTTTATTAGGCGGCTTTAATATTCTGATATGAAAAATTTATTAGAACAGAGATTTTTCCGGCTATTGTCGGAATGCTCGCAACGCAAAGTTTCTGCATCCGAGTTTACGGAAGCTATTGAGGAATTGGCTATGCATGTAGCCAATTTTGGTATCAACGAACAGGATTACAGCGTTTTGCTCCGCTATTTTTCTTTTGGTTTACATCGTCTTAAATCGTATCGAGTACGGTTTGAGCAAGAAAAAAATGCCCTATTTACATTTAATTGATGAGGCGATAGGACTTTTAAATACCGAAATACGCCTTATCGAGTGGCGCATCAAGTACCCGGAACAACTACAGCAACGGGCTAATAAACAATCTTTTTCTCCTCTTTTCCTCGCAGACAAAACTACCCTTATCAACATCATGGAAATGGTAAGCGGTTTGTTCCTCTCAAAAGACATCGTGTATCAGAACGGAAAGCCTGCCTACTTGGTGGATTTATCCAAAGCCTTTGAATGGCTGTTCAATATCAAAATAGGCGACTGTTACCAAAAGCATGAGGATGTGATAAAACGGAAGCCGGGCAAACTGACTGAGTTTCTTAATGGACTGGCAGAGCTTATCCGAAAGGAACACGACAAGAAAGGCTATAGATAATCAACGACTTATGATTTATTTATGGGGGATTCCATTAGTTCCCCCGTAATTTCTTTGCACTTGTTTTCTGAATTTTGCTTCATCAATCGATTGACAGACAAGAATGTATAATCAGAAAAATGGAGCAATCATGTATATAGACAATGACGATTTCAGCGTATGGATGCAGAAGCTGTACGCCAAACTGGAAGAACTCTGCAAGGATGTACGGGTACTGCGCAATGCCGACAGGGTGCTGCCCGAAGATGACAACCTGCTGGATAATCAGGATTTGTGCCTGTTGTTCAAAGTGAGTATCAAGACCCTGCAACGTTACCGGGCTATCGGTGCGCTGCCATACTTCACAATCAGCGGAAAAGTGTACTACAAGGCTTCCGATGTCCG
>ULUT01001590.1_pt1 | contig 76972 bp, 73 predicted proteins | sample 1958691 | NCBI WGS metagenome assembly ULUT01 (sample SAMEA4835766, study PRJEB28245) | human gut metagenome | biome: gut microbiome; material: fecal sample | place: Denmark | collected 2008 | reverse complement strand
ACAGCGGAGAAAGTGGAAGCGATAAAGGATGCATTGAAGCAGGGAAGGGGTGCAAATGAGTATGTTCTATTGTTTATATGATGATATTGTAGTGTTGTAAAATGTTGAAAAGAAGATATAAGTATAAAAATAAAAAAGAGATAGAGGAATAATATATGTCTCGCGTTTCATCTGACTGGGTCACAGGCAGCTTTATGCTAATTTGATACTGAATGGCAATCCGCCTATACTGGCATGATAAATGCCTGTACTGGCGGATTGCTCGTTTATTCGTTTTCTCTTAAACGCTCTATGACTGTAGATTTTGCAACAAACCGGTAAATTACTAATGGAATTAGTGTACCTAACAGTGCAAAAATTGGTAATAGCATAAGGATGGGCATTATTGTAAAACGGTAGGTAAAGAACCAGAACATATTGCCTAGTGTTGCGCCGGCCAGCGGGCTCAATGTGATTGCCAGAACGAGTGATAGCAAGCCTGCCCCCAGAGCATAAAACAAGCCCTCATACACCAACATTGTCTTGAGCTGTTTGCCTGTCATACCAACAGATTGCAGCATGGCAAATTCTCTCTTCCGGGTGATGATGCCCGTCAGAATTGCATTGAAAAAGTTGAGAATCCCTACCAATCCGACAATAAGGCTCAATGCTCCGCCAAGCAACAAGAACATGGAACGGAAACTCTCAAATTCTTCTACATAGGTTGCCTTGCTTTCATAATCGAACTGCGGATTGACATTCTTCGTATAATCAGACAGGAAAGCTTCCATCCGGTCGTTGGTATCGGTTGTCGTATCAAACGCATAGTACATGATGGTATCCGTTTTAGTATCCTGAATGAATGTCTGGTCATTGACTACAAACTCATCGTTGCCATAATAGCGGTAATCAAGTGGCCTTGGCACAGACACCAAAGCTATCACGGTATAATCAACATCCCGCCATTTTGCAGCCCGTGATGCCCAGACATCTGTGTCTGGATTTGGAATATCATCCCATGATCCATAAACTTCTCCTGTATTTGGATTGTAATATTCCAGTTCTTCCACATACCGCAGAGTTACGGTATCTCCGAGCTTTGCCCAATGGGAATCCATGATGGGATCGCCGTAATCATCTTCACTATATACTGCCGCAATGTATCGACCAGCGGGTTCATACAGTTTGGAAAGATCACCTTCCAAAACCTTCAGATGATCCAGGGCAAAGCTTTCCATTCCATAGACCTGGGCATTGTCGGCAAGGAGTCCCTCATCCGTTTTTTCTTCTAATTCAACAAGACGATCTAATTTTTCTTTACTGTACCACTGCTCCCGCAGGTGACGGTAATAATCTTCTGAAATAAATTCCTGAATGACGGTGGTTTTCCCATACACCCTTGCTCCATCAGTGATTTCTGCCTGAGATGTAACTTCATCGATGACTTCCTGTGGGAGAGGGCTGTCCGCAGAAAAATGCTGACCAACACCTGTTTGGAAATAGGCCGCATCTGCCAGAATGAAATCTGTAGCCACAAAATGAGACAGGTATTTGTCCATGTCAAATCCCTTGGTAAAGATAACGGTAAGATTTAATAACACTACTGCCAAAGACAAGGAGATCACCGTAATCCATGTTTTTCCTCGATTGCGTCCTAGGTTTGCTTTTGCCATGGAAAGAAGAGAAACTGTCCCTGTCGATTTTCTGGTCTTTCTCTTCATATTCATGCCTTCTGTATAGCGTACCGCTTCCACCGGAGAAACTTTTGCTGCTATTTTACCTGGACGGCGGCAGGAAATGAGTACTGTAAACAAGGCAAACAGCGCCGACACAACAAAGATCATCGGTCGTGCAGAAACCGTATTCACAATTCCATTGAGCCTTGCAATAATAACAGGGGTCAATGCCCCGCCTACCAACCATCCACCAAGTAAACCCAAAGGAATCCCGAACAGGCAAAGGACCATTGCTTGTTGTCGAATAATTCTACGCAGCTGGCGTGGTGTTGTTCCGATTGTTTTCAGCAACCCATAGAATCGAATATCGTTGGCTACAGAAATCTGAAATACGTTGTAAATAATGAGATAACCGGTAAAAATAATCAGTAATAAAACTGCTGCAATCGTTAACACCGTCATAGGGTTTATGTTATCTGCTAACTGAGAAGCGCTGTATCCCCAGTTGATGCCCGTAGCTACATAATTATCCCCATCAATGCGGTTTTCATCCTGATAGCCGTGATTGCTCAGTACTTGCTGTATATTTTTTTCAATGTTCCAGGCGTTTGGAAACATCACGTCCATATTCCATTTTCCGGTCATTCCATCATTTGCCTGATCGGGAACCAATCCTGTTTCCTGATAGATGGCTTCTGCACGGCTTAGCGGAATCAGAACATGGTTTGCCACGATTGCTTTATCGTACTCCCACCACCCACAGAGGGTGAAGGTCTGGGTGGTTTCATGACCATCCACATCAAAAGTCATGGTGAACTGTGCTCCCAATTCAGGTTTGATGCCCAACAGTTCCAAAACTTTTGTGTCTGTTGCGGCTTCATCGGTTCCTTCTTTCGGCAGGCTGCCTGTAATCGGATCACAGTACATCCAATGTGCCTGCACAGCATCGGAATAGCCTACTTCGACATGAGATTTGTTAAAAGGAGCTTTTGAAGGCATTCCTACAAATCTGCGCAATCCCCACTGTTTAATCAGCGGGTCATCTTTGATTTCCTCAAACTGCTCCTCGGTCAGATATTTGAAGGTGCCATGGCTCCAACCGCCGCATTGACGAAAGTTGGATTGCTGAAAGCCATCATTGATGGAAAGTGCAATCGTGAATAGCGATGTAAACAGCAACGTTGTCAAAGTAATCGCAAAAACAGCAATCAAATTTCTTGTTTTTGATGCTTTCAGTTGTTTGTGGCTTAAGTTCCGGATACAGCGTTTGTTTTTTACATTCATAATCCCCCCTCCTTACTTGTGCTCCACAATTTTGCCGTCCTCAATGCGAATAATACGGTCTGCAAGTTGGGCAATTTCTTCATTGTGGGTAATCATGACGATGGTCTGTGTATATTTTTGACTGGACACTTTCAGAAGCCCAAGAACATCTTGACTGGTTTTGGAATCCAGATTTCCGGTAGGTTCATCAGCAAGAATAATTGCAGGTTTAGATGCCAATGCTCTTGCAATTGCTACACGTTGCTGTTGCCCACCAGAAAGGTTATTGGGAAGGTTTTGTAGCTTGCTTTCAAGCCCCAATGTTTCAATAATACTGTCAATATAGGCGTTATCTACCTGTTTGCCGTCCAGTTGAATCGGGAGGACGATGTTTTCGTATACATTTAGAACGGGAACCAGATTGTAATTCTGGAACACGAAGCCGATTTTTCTTCGACGGAAAATGGTTAGGGCTTCATCCACCAATGAGAAAATGTCCTTGCCATCCACGATAACGCTGCCGGAAGTCGGTCTATCCAAACCACCCAGCATATGCAACAACGTAGACTTACCAGAACCAGAAGTGCCGACAATGGCAACAAATTTACCTTTTTCTACAGAAAAATTCACTCCGTCTAGTGCGTGCACGGAAGTTTCACCGGATCCATAAATCTTGATCAGGTCATTTGCCTGTAATATTTTCATAAGCTTTTTCCTCCATTAAAAAATCTGTATGTAGTTTTTGTTTCTACATACAGATCATATCACACAATTCTTTCCACAATCTTTCGAGAGAGAATTCAATTCTAACAGCTTTGTAAGATTTCAGCTTGTCTTGGAAGAAATACCGAAAAAGTAGAGCCTTTCCTCAGTTCGGAGGTCAACTTTATATACCCACCTTCGCTGGATATAATTTCTCGTGCCAGATATAGACCGATGCCAACACCTTCATCTTCTCGAACATTTTCTGAACGATAGAAGCGAGAGAAAATCTTTGGCTGTTCCATTTCTTCAATGCCAATTCCTGTATCGGATACATCAATACGAGTGAACAATTCATATTCCGACACTTTTATGGTAATGCTGCCGCAAGGGGTGTATTTGATCGCATTGTCCACCAGATTCCCGATGGCTTCCGTTGTCCATTTAGGATCAAAGGAGGCCTTCGCTTCACTGGGTATTACCTGTAAGTTCAAACCTTTGCTTTTAGCTTTGGACACATATTGTTTCTGAATATCGTTAAGCATTGTCTGAATAGCTTCCTGCCGTGGAGATAAGGTTAAAATACCATTTTCCAGTCTGGAAAGCTTTACCAGAGAATCAATTAAAAAGCGCAATTTTTCTGTCTGCTGTCTAATCGCATTCACATTAGAACGCATTTCCACGGAAAGTTCTTCTTCTGAAATCAATTCACTGTAAAGCAGAAGATTGGCAATCGGCGTTTTAGTCTGGTGGGAAATATCTGCGATAAGAGTTTTAATCTTATCTTTTTCAGCAGTTACATTCTGAGCAGAGATTGAAGATGCGGATGAATAATGAGCAAATTTGGTTTCCAGTGCCGATAAACGGCTTTCATCGAAATTGGATTCAGAATAAGTTCCGTCGGCAGCCGCATCCAACATCTGCTCAATGGTATCCATTGTCTTTTGAGTTCTACGGTAGTTTATGAAAATCACAAGCACGGTAATTAGCACACAGGATAATACCAGAATAATAATCCAATTATCCATGCTTTTTCTCCCAAATGTATCCAATACCGTAGACCGTTTGAATATAGTCATGTGCTCCCAGCTTATCACGAAGTCGCTTAACCGTGACGGAAAGGGCATTTTCGTCTACATATTCGGCTCCGTCCGTCCAGATACGATCAATCAGAACACTACGGCTCATAGGTTTTCCATGATTCTCTACCAACAATCGAAGGAGCTTTTGCTCTGTCTTGCTAAGCTCAATGGCAGTGCCGTTTACCCGAAATTGCATTTGGTCAAAGTCAAATACAAAACCATCCATCTGAAATAACGCCGTATGAACAGATGTTGCTTGCTTTCGTAGTTGCGTATTGACTCTTGCTCGTAAAACGGAAAGAGAAAATGGCTTGGTAATATAATCATCTGCACCCTGTTCAAGTCCAGTCACGATGTCCATATCCGTATCGTTGGCAGTCAACAGAATGACTGGACACAATGGATCTGTTATTTTTAGTTCACTTAGAAAATCAAGTCCATTTCCATCTGGCAGATTGATGTCCAGAAGTACCAGTGATACACTGCCACAAAGCAGCTGTTCCCGTGTAGACTTCAAATTCATGCATGAAATTATTTGTCTATTTTCTGATTTCAAAGCACGGCATAAACCTTGATTTAAGCTTATGTCGTCTTCCACAATTAAAATTTGTTCCATGTTTTGCTCCAATCTACGCTCGTATATGTTAAAACCACCACGGCAGTTCCAGTCAGTGTATGTTCTATATCATCTGTGAAGCCATATCGGTATAAAAGATAGGTTTGTTCCCGCTCTCCAATTCTGTCCGGCAGAGAAGGTAATCTGTGCTTACGTTGTAAAAATCTGCAAGCGTTATAAGATTGCCGAGTGACATATCCATATTTTCATCTTTTTCATAATTGCCAGGCGTGGAGCTGGGGATACCAGTAGCATCGGATAACTCCTGCAACGACATTCTTTTTTCTGAGACTCTCAAAGCTTTCAGTCTTTCCGGTATAGTAAGTTTTGTATGCATAGTATGTTCCTCATTTTTAAAGATACAGATAGATTACCATGATATTGCCATGAGATAAAGAGAAATTCTATTCCTGTCTTGTCCCGGATGTTGGGGAAATTGATAAAAACAAAATTTTTCCAGCATTTGTAACTTTTCTTTGAATCCTATTGACAGTCGTGAATACAACGAATACAATTATGACTAAAAGAACAAAAACAGTCAAACTTGCTTGGGGGTTATCACTTGGCGTTTACAGAGCAGAAAAATGAAATGATCCGCAAGGATTTGCTGGATGAAGCACTGTGTTGTGCCGTGACTATCGGAATGCGGAAAACATCGGTGGAGCAACTCACCGAAGCGGCTGGCATTGCAAAGGGTTCGTTCTATAAGTTTTTTCCATCAAAGGAACTGCTTTTCTTTGCTGTGCTGGAAAACATTCATACAGAAACTTATGCTGTAGCGGAGAAAGCTTTGCAGGACAATGCTGAACTTCCTCCGACCGAGCGGGCTGCAAAAATCATACTTGCCGCTTGTAAATACCTTTCCGATACCAAAGCTATGACCTTTATCGAAAATGATGCGGAGTATCTGCTGCGACGGATACCGGAGGACATCAAAAATGCTCACTATCACGATGATGAAATCCATATTCGTCAAATTCTGGAGGCGAGTGAGCTTATGCCGAAAGGTGGAATGGAACTGGCTGCCGCCACTATTCGTGGGCTGATCTTAACGGTTTCCCATCAGGGCGAAATTGGCAAACTGTATCCGCAGGTTTTGGAAACGCTGGTGCGTGGTGCCTGCAAAGAATTATTTGATTAAATCGAAAAGCTGCCGGTTGGCGGCTTTTCAAAAGGCCATGAGTTAGAGATGGCTAACTGTTATGCAGGAGGAAACAGCCTTTATGACGGCATGATCGCCTGCACCACGCTGAGTGGAAAAGCGGTGTGCCGTCTGGTGTGGGATATGAACAAGGCGAAATGTGATGCTTATCTTGAAAAAGCACTGCCGGTTTATCAGACACTGCCCTGTCCCTAAATGGATTTCACACCGCCTTATGAGACGGTGGATAGTTTGAAAGTACGGCTGAAAGAAATGTACGATGCCGTGGAAATTGGCAATGTGAAAGGCATTGCGTGGTTTGTTTGCTGGTGGGGAGGAAATAAGATGTCATTCTTTGAAAACACGAAAAAACCAGAAGGCCTTGGCGGAAAAATTATGGTAGCCATGATGAACAGCGGTCATGGCAAGCTGGCAGACTGGGGGATGTCTTTCCTGGGTCTGTCCACAGATGCAGCAGTTTTAGACTGCGGCTGCGGTGGTGGTGCAAATCTTCGCAAGCTGCTGAAACGCTGCCCGAATGGAACTGTGACCGGCATTGACTATTCCTCCGTCAGTGTGGAGAAATCCAAAAGGCTGAACGCAAAGGCAATTTCGGAGGGGCGTTGCTGTGTGTTGGAGGCCAGTGTTGCGGCGCTGCCATTTGAAGATAATAAATTCGATGTGGTCACTGCCTTTGAAACCGTCTATTTCTGGCCCGGGTTGGTGGATTGTTTTCGTGAAGTATACCGGGCAATGAAAAACAGCGGCACCTTCCTCATCTGCAACGAGGCCACCGGTGATACCGACAAGAACGATAAGTGGACACAGCTTATCGACGGCATGACCATTTATCGGGATGCGCAGTTAAAGACAGCACTGAGAGAAGCCGGATTTACAAATATTCAAATTCACAAGAATAAAAAAGACTGGCTTTGCGTGACCGGACAGAAACAGGAGAAACTCGGATGAAAGACGAAGATCTTCAATTTGATCGTACCTGCCATGTTCTGTACTCCAAGCCATGCAAGAAGCAGATTTGGGCAAAAATCGCTCTGCTGCATCGGAAAAGAAGTGCAACGCATGGCATGACTATGAAATGTCCGTTGCACCCTACGAGAAAGATAAGCCCATTTATTACGAATTTACTGCCTGCCCCATTGCGGAATTTGTGAAGCAGCATGACCTATTGGAAGTTATGCCGGCCATGTGCAATCCGGACTATGCCGCCATGGAGTTGCTCCACGCATGGCTGATGCGGACGACCACCTGTGCGGACGGGTGCAAGTGTGATTATACCATCTGCGGAGACAGGGATGAATATCTGAAAGAGCACCCCGAATATGTGGATGAGGCGGGATTTAGGAGGAATACATAAATGAAACACATTCATTTTGATACCGAAACGGACGGCTTTTACGGTGCATATTGGGCGTGTAAAACACCCTCTAACTGTGCCATGATCGCTATGATAGGAGATGACCCGGAGGATTACATGGCTCGTTCCTGCGTGAAATGGCTTTTGAAGCAGGACATCAATGTTCTCACCATGTCCCCGGCAAAAAAGGATTATGGTCATCACAACTATCCATTGGAGCGTGTGGAGGCAGCAATTAACTGGCTGAAAAATCACAGTATCCGCAAAATAGGTATTGTGGGTGCATCTACAACGGGTACACTGGCGTTGACGGCGGCAACCTACTTTTCGGATATTACCCTGACCATCGGCATGACACCCAGCGATTTTATCTGGCAGGGATTCATGCAGGGCAAGAAAGATGGTTGCAAAGAATGGCCTATTGAGGGTGAATCTCTCTTTTCCTACCAAGGAGAGCCTTTGCCTTATATGCCATTTGTTTATCAACACCCGCAGTATTGGCAGTGCATTGCCGCCGAAACCAAGCGTACCGGCGATATGGTCAACTCATGGAAGCTTTTTGACGATTCCGAAAAGGCACATCCTATTACAGAAGCCGAGTTCATCAAGGTAGAAAATATCAAGGGTAAGCTCCTGCTCATTGGCGCAGAGGATGATGTACTGTGGAACACAGCGAAATACATTCAGCGCATGGAAAAACGATTGGCAGAACGCCCACACACCTGCGAGGTAGAAGCAGCGGTATATCCTTATGCTACGCACTTTGTTTTCCCCGAAGGACTGATGAAGATCATGCTGCCTGTTGGGGCGAGTCTGTTTGTGAAAATGGCGTTTCAGAGTGCGAAGAAGCATCCGAAAGAATGCAAATCGGCTCGTGTGGATATTGATCGGCGTATCACCGCCACCATTGAATCATGGAAGAAGGCTACGATATGAAATACATAGGAATGCCTTTGGGAATATGGTTGTTTTTCAGGAAATCCTTTCAGCGGAATTTGACTGCCGTGTTTGAACTGACACCGACGGAAGCCCAAGCGGTCATGGTGGAATCAAAGGGAAAATACAAAGAAATCATTCGGAACCTGCCGGAGTTTGAAAAAGGCGACCGTTTTCAGATGAACATCGTCGGTTGTGTCATGCTCGGTGCGCTGGTGTTTTCCATGCTGCTGACCGCAACCCGTACTCGTGGAACATGGAGTATCTACCTTATGCCGATGACAGCGGATACGAAGCAAGGTTCACGAAATGTGGTATTTGCACTCTGATGCAGGAGTTGGGGCTTTTTGACCTTGTTCCGGCTATGTGCGCTTTGGACTACGCCATGAGCGAAGCGGGCGGCGCATCAAAATTTGTGCGGGAATGTACCCTTGCGGGCGGCGATGCCTACTGCGACTGCGGCTACAAAAAGAGAGCGGAGAAATAGACAATGGAATTTACGGAATTTGGCAATATCAGATCATATTCTTGAAATTACCTATCCTTTGCGTTGGGATTCAGCGTGATGATGGTGCTGGATGTGGTGTTGGGATAAGAATTTCAGCTTTGCTGCAAATATTTTTTACCAAATGGAGCGAAAAAAGCGGATCGGATTAGAACGCAAACTGCAAAATGAATATAATTACTACGGAAGCCGTGAAAACCGGCTTCCCTTAATCAACTTGGGTTAGTCTACTCTAACTTCCTTCAAGGAGGTGTGAAATTGAAAAATGTATACAATTCCTGGGCGATGTTTCATAGTACGGACATGGGCGACAATCTGGAAGAAATGGTGGAGACTGAGGACTGCAAGGTGTTGCGGATGAACGCCCGTACTTCTATTCCAGCCAAACTGAGAAGATCAAGGCAGTGCATAAGCTGCTGACCGACGATTTGACCCGAAATTACACCACCGAAGAACTGGCAAAGCAATTTGATCTCAGCACAGCGACCCTGAAAAACGGCTTCAAAGGTGTGTATGGCAGCCCCATCTATACCTATATCCGCAACTACAAGATGAATGTGGCAGCATCCATGCTGGTAACAGACCGTAAAAAGCGGATTATTGAGATTGCAGCTGCTGTCGGCTACGATAACCCAAGTAAATTTGCAGCGGCTTTCAAGGAAATCTTTGATACGACCCCTGCTGAATACAGAAATGACAGGAGGTAGAACATGAACACAAAAATAAAACGCTCCACTGCAACGTGGATCTGGGACTTTGCGGGAGAATATCGCTCCCGTTATGTACTCAGCGTTCTCAGTGCTGTGTGCGGCGTGATTTGCGGCATTTTGCCCTATTTCGTCATGGCGAATATGATTGGCGATTTACTGGGTGGATGCCGGGACATGAATATTTACTTACAACACTGCCTTGCGATGGCGCTTCTTTGGGTGGGGCGATGCGGCTTTCACGGCATTTCCACCACACTTTCTCACAAGGCGACCTTTGCGGTGTTGGGCAACATCCGCAAACGGGTATGTGAGAAGCTGACTCGTGTGCCGCTGGGCACGGTGCTGGATATGCCCTCCGGCTCGGTGAAAAATGTACTGGTGGAGCGCATCGACAGCATCGAGACCACTATGGCGCATATCATTCCCGAATTTACATCAAACCTGTTGGTGCCTATTGCCCTGCTGGTGTATCTCTTTGTACTGGATTGGCGTATGGCTCTGGCTGTGCTGGTAACAGTGCCCATCGGATTCGGGTGCTATGCAGGAATGACCCGTGGCTATGCGGAAAGCTATCAGAACACCGTGGATAAAACCAAGATACTCAATGATACTGCGGTAGAGTATATCAACGGCATTGAGGTCATCAAGGCGTTTGCCAAGGCACAAAGCTCCTATGAGAAATTCGTGGTCGCGGCCAAAGAGGGTGCAAGCTGTTATGTGGAATGGATGCGGCGATGCAATATCTATTTCTGCCTTGCCATGTCCATTTTCCCATCGACCATGGTGGCGGTTCTTCCCATCGGCGGTCTGCTGTTCCGTGCCGGTACGCTGGATGCCAATACCTTTATTCAGGTCATTTTGTTCTCCGTTGGATTGATCGCATCCCTGATCACAGTTATGTCCTATGGCGACGATCTGGCAAAGCTGAGTACCATCATCGGAGAAGTGACCGGCATTTTGGAGCAGGAGGAACAGGAACGCCCGCAGGTATCCACTGCAGTGCCGAACAATAATGACATCGTGCTGGATAGAGTGAGCTTCGGCTATCACGAAAAAGAGGTGCTTCATGGTATCGACATGACCATTCGGGAAGGCACGGTCAACGCCCTCGTTGGTCCTTCCGGCAGCGGTAAATCCACTATTGCAAAGCTTATTGCCGGACTTTGGGATGTAAAAAGCGGCAGCATTTCTATCGGCGGCATGGATATTCGCCAAATGACCCAGCAGGACTACAATCAGTACATTGCCTATGTCTCTCAGGACAATTACCTGTTTGACACCACCGTTATGGAAAATATTCGTATGGGCAACCAGAGTGCAACGGACGAAGAAGTCATTGAGGCGGCCAAGAACAGCGGTTGCCATGACTTTATTATGAGTTTGGAGCATGGCTACCAGACCGTTGTGGGCGGTGCCGGTGGGCATCTCTCCGGTGGCGAGCGTCAGCGTATCGCCATTGCCCGTGCCATGTTGAAAAACGCTCCTATCGTCATTCTGGACGAGGCAACAGCTTTTACCGATCCGGAAAATGAAGCCCTCATTCAGTCCTCCGTAGGCAAGCTGACAAAAGGAAAGACCCTGCTGGTCATTGCCCACAGGCTCTCCACCATCACCAACAGCGACCGGATATTTGTGGTGGAGGATGGCAATATCCGCTCCAGTGGTATCCACCAGGAGCTGCTGGAAAAGGACAGTCTGTATGCACAGATGTGGCGTTCTCATATTGCTGTGCGGGATACAACGGAAGGAGGTGCAGTATAATGATCCGGATTTTTAGACGTTTTTTCGATTTTTGCGGTGAAATCAACAAACGCAAATTTACAAAGTCCATTTTCCTCGGTGTGCTGAAAGCTCTGTTTGAGGCTTTGAAAATTCCGGCTATCGCCGTGACCTTACATGGCGTTTTGATCGGAAATCTGACGGTACAGCATATCTTGCTGTCTTTCGGTATTATGTTGTTTAGTATCGCAGGCAATGCCTTTGCGAATTACCGCTCCACCATGCTCCAATGCGAGGCGGGCTACGGCACCTGTGCCGACAAGCGCATCGAAATTGCCGAGCATTTGAAGTATCTGCCCATGGGCTATTTCAACCAAAACAGTCTGGGCTACATTACTTCTGTCGCCACCAACAGCATGGAGGCTCTGGCAGACGTTGCCACCCGTGTCGTCATGATGGTGACCCAGGGCATTTTGACCACGGCGGTAGTTACGTTGATGATTTTGTCCTTTGACCTGCGGATTGGCGGCATCGCCGTAATTGGTGTGTTCCTGTTCTTTGCCGTCAACGGCTGCTTGCAGAAGAAAGCAAAGACGGTCGCACCTGTAAAGGATGCTTCTGACCGCAAGCTGGTGGAAAAGGTGCTGGAGTACATTCAGGGTATTGCGGAAGTCAGGTCTTACAATCTGACCGGAGAAAAGAGTAAGGCTCTGAATCAGGCCATTGACGAAAACACAGCGGCAAACATAAAATTGGAGATCACCTTTGTTCCCATCATGTTTATACAAAGTCTGACTGCCAAGATCATCGGCGTGGTCATTGCAGCGGTGTCCGTTGCATTTTGTCTGAACGGCAGTATGGAACTGCTGAACACCGTAGTCATGATCATTGCCGCATTTATCCTGTTCGGTGCGCTGGACAGTGCCGGCAGTTACTCGGCACTTCTTAGAAATGTTGACCTGAATGTGAGCAAGGCACAGTCCGTGCTGGATATACCTACGATGGACATTGATGGGCAGGACATTACGCCCACCAGCTATGATATTGATGTGGAAAATGTGGAGTTTTCCTACGACAAGCGAAAGACTATTGACGGCATTTCCGTGCATATTCCGCAGAAAACCGCCACAGCCATCGTGGGTCCTTCCGGTGGTGGCAAAACAACGCTCTGCCATCTCATCGCCCGGTTCTGGGATGTGGACAAGGGCTGCGTTAGCTTAGGCGGTGTGGATGTAAAGGAATACAGCATGGACAGTTTGATGCGCAATTTCAGCTTTGTGTTCCAGAGTGTCTATCTGTTCCAGGACACCATCGCCAACAACATCCGCTTCGGCCAGCCGGATGCACCCATGGAAAAGGTCATCGAAGCGGCGAAAAAAGCCTGCTGCCATGATTTTATTATGGCATTGCCCGATGGCTATGAAACTATCATCGGAGAGGGCGGAGCCAGCCTGTCCGGTGGCGAAAAGCAGCGCATTTCCATCGCCCGTGCCATCATGAAGGATGCGCCTATCATCATCCTGGATGAGGCCACAGCGAATGTTGACCCGGAAAGCGAGCAGGAACTGACCGCCGCTATCGAAGCATTGACAAAAGAGAAAACCATCCTGATGATCGCCCACCGCCTGAAAACCGTTCGCCATGCCGATAATATTCTGGTGATCGACGGCGGTAAAATCGTCCAAAGCGGTACCCATGACGAGCTGATGCACCAAGGTGGCATCTACCGCCGCTTCGTGGAGTCCAGAGAACTGGCCGTTGGCTGGAAAGTATAAAAGAAAGAAAAACAATATGAAAAGCAACAATAAATTCAAAGGAAAACATTCAGTACATGGACAGCTGTATGCTTCTGATACAAAGGATAAGAACCTTTAAGAAAATGAAAGATTTAATCGGTCAGAGAGAATTACTTCAGTTAAGCATGGAGATTGCAAATAACAGAATTGAAATCAGCAAAATCAATTTGACAGGTTCTGTCATTACTTGCTAGATGTAAGCCTTTTACTCTACATTGCATCCGAACAGGCTGCCGGAACGGTTTCGTTCCAAGGTACCAGTTTTGCCAGTTCTTCATTGGTCAGAACAAATCGCTTTTATAGGAAATGTGGTTATAGGAAAACAGGTAAAGATATAGAGTTTGTTTATTACAAAAATGCAAAAACGGGGGATATTCTTTATAATTTGTGACAGACAACTTCCGATTGAAGATCTTAAAATATTGCTGGATGTGGATATTTCTTCTGGAAAGTCTGGGTCTGGTGGAACTCTATATTTAGATAATCCAATCGCTATTATACTATATATGGCATGATAGCGATTGGAATTTTCTTTATAGAGGTTTTTTTCCAATCATTGGTATATACGGGATGATTAAAATCAGGTATAAAGGAAGAAAGGAACAGAATTTAAAGCGTATGGAATGGAGGGGGAAGCGCAATATGAAAAAAATACAAGGGGTAATACTGATCATAACAGCCATGCTTTCTGCAGTATTATTGAGTGCATGTGGGAAAAATCCAGAAGATAAAGAATTAATTCCAAAGCAGGGAACAAAGCAGGAAGCAGAAGCGGAAACAAAAATAGAAGCAGATGCGGAAGCGGAAACAAAAACAGAAGCGGAAACAGAAGTGGTTGGATCAGCTGACGAGGACTGGGATGATTTTTGCGGAAACTGGATGCTTGTTGGTTTTGAGTACAGCGATTCTATAGATGATACAGAACCATCAGTCGATCATTCATATTATTATGCAGAGCATGAGTGGATATTTTCCGAGATCCTCATATACGACGAAGAAAACAGTCTATATGCGGATTACAGCCGCACTGGATACGCAACCGAATCGATAAATGGAATGGCTCTTGTAAAACAGGATCCTACTTCGGATGGTCAGCCTGTAGCAAGGTTAAGAAACCGGCGTGATGAAAAGGAGACGGTGCGAACACTGACGTTGATTGGAGAAAACGAACTCCGCTATTGCGAGCAGGAGTTAGGGTTGGAAATGGGACTAGAGCATGTAATGATCTGTACCTATCTGCGGGAAGGCTCAAAGGAAATGGAGCAGAAAAAAGAATATCAGTATGTGAATGAGGTAACGGTATCTACAGTGCAGGAGCTGGCAGAGGCGATTCAGAACCGGACGAAGATTATCCTGAAGGAAGGAACGTATAATTTCAGCGACCTTAACTGTGATAGCATAAAAAATCCTAATATTGACTGGATAAGGGATTATGATGGACTGGCAGAGTATACGGTGCGAAATGTGCAGAATCTATGTATCGAAGCGGAAGAGGGTGCCAAAGTTGAACTCAGTACGGAAAATTCTTATGCAAGAGCTTTGGGATTTGAAGAATGTCAGGAGATTACACTTCGCGGCCTGACCTGCGGGCATGAAGTGGAACACGGATATTGTACCGGAAGTGTGCTTTACTTTAATCATTGCAGCCATATAGCAATTGATAACTGTAATTTATACGGAAGTGGAACCTATGGAATAGAAGCTTATAATATTTTTGGTTTAACAATAGACGATACAGATATTTATGAATGTACCTATGGTCTTGTGTGGTTTTCAGCGGTAGAAATGGCAGCATTTACGAATTGTAATTTTATGACCAGTGAACAGTACAGTATGTTTTCCTTCATTGGCTGCTACAGTATTGTTCTGGATGATTGCAAGATTATAGGAAATGAAACAAAATCAGAGGGTACTCCATTCATAACCTGTCAGGACTCTCTTTCGATCAGCTTTGAAAATTGCCTGTTCAGAGGCAATGAGTACCAGGTCTTTCTGGAGGAAGGATATAACCCGCCGACCAATACTATCGTATTTACCAACTGTACAATGGGGGACGAAATGCAGGATTTGGATTATCCGGAGGGAATTACGCAAGTGTCATATCGGTAAGGATTCGTGAATAGAGTGTTGAATAGATAGGAAGAGAGAAGGTCATTGTTGCACAAAATATCAGAAAAATGTGCAACAATGACTCTTTTTCTGTACAAAATCCAGGTGAAATCTCCATATAGAGTATACGTATCATGAAAAAGAAGGTATAATAAAGGCAATTACATATTCTGTAGAGGAGAAAATATCGAATATGGGGGAATGCTTAAAAAAAAATAAGAAAGTTCATGATCTGCTGAGATATGGCTTTCTGGGGGTTCTCATTGTCATGGGAGTGTCCGGATGCGGCAAAGGGACAATGAAAGAGCCTGTTACAGTTACAATCTGGCATGTATACGGAGGTCAGGCAGAATCACCGCTTAATGATATGATTGCTCAATTCAATGAGACAGTGGGAAAAGAAGAAAATATTCAGGTGCAGGTGGGCAGTGTTACGAATACAAACACGATTCATGAGAGCGTTCTTTCATCTGCTTTCGATGATCCTGGAGCTGAAGAGCTGCCGGATATGTTTGTTTCTTATCCCAAGACTGTTCTGGCCATGCCGGATGATTCAGTACTGGTTGACTATCGGGATTATTTTTCGGAAGAAGAATTAGATAGTTTTATTCCTGCTTTCCTGACGGAAGGACAGATCAACGGCAGACAGCTTATCCTTCCGGTTGCAAAGTCCACAGAGGTCATGTTTGTAAATGAAACAGCGTTTGACCGTTATGCAAAAGACAGGGGAGCTTCTCTTGCGGATCTGGAAAACTGGGAAGGGGTTTTCCGTCTGGCAGCGGATTATACAAAATGGACGGATGAGCAGACACCAAATATAGAGGGAGATGGAAAACCATTTTTTGTCCATGATTATCACTTTAATTATTTTCAGGTAGGCGTGGAGTCCTTAGGAGAATCTTTCTTTACGAAGGATGGAACAGGACTTGCTTTTGGACCGGCCTTTGAACAGGTGTGGGAACCTTATGCCAGTGCAGCGGTACAGGGAGGAATCTGGCTTCGGGGAGGATATGCTACAGAACCACTGCGTACCGGGGATGCGATCGTGTCAGTGGCATCATCTGCCAGCGTTCTGTATTATTCCGATACGGTGACTTATGCGGATAATACAACAGAGAAGGTGAATATTATCTCCATGCCATGTCCGGTTTTTGAAAATGGAGAAAACCTGGTCATGCAGCGAGGAGCGGGAATCTGTACTGTAAAATCGACTCCGGAGCGGGAAAAAGCATGCATGACATTTTTGAAATGGCTGACAGATTCCAAACGAAATGTGGAATTTGTGACTCAGCTCGGATATATGCCAGTGAAGCAGGAAGCTTTTGAAAAATATCTTCCGGATGCTATTGAGCAGCTACAGGATCCCATGTATCAGTCATTGTATCAGGCCTTTCTGCAGACTCAGGAGCAATATACGTTTTACACGGCACCACAGTATGAAGATTATCTGGAACTGGAAACGAGATTTGAAGATCAGATTCGTCAGAAGCTTCAAATTGCCCGGCGTTCCTACGTGGAACTGCCGGAACAGTCAATGGTGGAACTTGTGAGGGCAACTCAGGAAAGCTTTATGCGGGATTATCAGCCATAAGAACAGGAAAGGCGGTGGCGTGATGAGTCACTTGTTTCATAAGATCGGTTATTCGCTGCGTCACTGGAGTGAAGTTGGGGTAACCATGCAGCGGAAGCTGACAGTTTATTTTGCCTGTACGGTTCTGGTCGTATTTGTGGCGGCAGTTGTCCTGATCCGGACGGCAGGCATTATGCCGGGGTCGGAACGTAATCTTGGAGAGACACTGGCAGTACAGCATCAGAATACATTTTCAGCCATGACGAAGCAGATGGATCTTCTGACAGCAAGAAGTATCCACTTGTCTGAGGAGATCACATGGACAATGGAACAGGTTCTGATCGAACATGGAAAAACCTTTGAGGATGTCAATGATAACCCACAGCTGATTTTGGATCTCGAGGATTCACTGTATGGAGCATTGGAAACAGTCTTACGTTCCAATGCATGCAGCGGAGCATTTTTTATACTGGATGCTACGGTGAATACAAAGGCAGAAGCAGCAGATACATCACGGATGGGAGTCTATTTGCGGTTTTCTGATCTGAAGGCTGTTGGAACAGCCGATCAGCATATGGTGTATTTTCGCGGTGCAGCAGATATAGCCAGAAAAAAACAGATTCAGATGCATAATCGCTGGGATCTGGAATTTGATACGGCATTGATTCCCTGTTATGAAACACTTTTAAATTTTAATCAGAATCGTCTGGCAGAAGGAGCAGTGTGGACGGAACGGTTCCGGCTGAAGGATACATGGGAAGATGTTATTTTGCTGTGTATACCGGTTCTGGATCAGAATGGAGTTCCCTGCGGTATCTGCGGAGTAGAACTCAGTCAGCTGTATTTTGCTCTTTCTTATCCGGCGGCAGAAAGTCGATTTGGAAATATGGTTACACTTCTTGCTCCTGCAGAGGGCAGAAAATACGACTTGTCGAAAGCTATGATAGGCAATGCGGCAGGGACGTATTTGAAACCTTCTGGTTTACTTAATATCAGAAGTGGGAAATATTATCAGACAGCGTCAACCGAGGCGGAGCGTTATTTTGGTCTTTCCAGTCCTCTGGATGCACGATTATGCAGTGGTCAGCCGCCGATGGTTTTAACATTGCTGCCAGAGGATAGTTATCATCAGGCATCACATAGAATTCGTCAGATCTGGTTTGCAGGAGCAGCTGTGTTCCTGATCCTGATCCTTCTCTTGGCGGGAGGTGTATCGGGGCATTTTTCAGCTCCGATCGTGCGAAGCTTAAACGCTATGCAGCAGAGAAAGACCGGAGAAGATGGTCAGAATGCCAGAATTCGTTCTGGAATCTCAGAAATTGATGCATTAGTATCTTTCCTGCAGACCAGAAGTGAAGAACTAAAGACCAGAGAGCTGCCACCGGAGATTGATACAATGCTTCAGGAATTTAAAGTCCGGGTTGGAAAGCTGACACCTGCGGAACGGATAATTTTTCAGTTGTTTATTGATGGATGTGATGTGCAGACAGCTGCAGAACGAAGCTTTGTCAGCGTGGCGACGGTACGTAAGCATAATACAAGTATCAACCGAAAACTGGAGGTGTCCAATCGAGAGGAACTGATGGTTTATGTTGACCTTTTCCGGCGATGTGGCCGACTGGAGGAACTAAAAAATGGGTAAGGGGAGAATCCTGTTCGCGGGATTCCCATTTACTATATATGGCATATAGAAACAAATGACATCAATATATTGTATGCGAATCGTTGGAAAGATACTGAAATTGTCAGGTATTCCAATGATTCGCATATATTTTTTCTGTAAAAAATGATATGCTGATTTCAAATAACTTGCGGGTATGACGGCGGTGGAAAAGGAGGTAGCATGTGCATGAAAATGCTGATGGGTGCTGTGATAGTATTATCAATGGCAGCTGTGACAGCCTGTGGTAAAAAGCCGGAAGTGGCTGATGAGAAAATCATGGAATCTGTTGACGAAGAAATTGTAGAAATCCCGGAATCTGCCGGACAGGGTTTTGAAAGAGTGGCAAATCAGTCTGACTGGAATGGTACATATTACCGTGAAGACGGAGAATATATCACGGTGTATGACACGGATGAGGATTATCTGTTTCTTTCTTACCCGGAGAGCAGCTATGAGCATATGATAGATATTCTGCAGTTCACAGATGCTGGAAAAACACAGGCAGTTTCTGCAGCCCAGGAGATAACGGCAGTTTATACACTTTCGGGAGATGTCCTTTCTGTAGATTCCGGTACAGAAAATATTCCATTTATGCAAGGGGATTACTACAGGAAAAAAGATGCTTCCTGCTGGAAAACAGAAATAGATGGGACGGACAGATACCTGGATGAAACAGGAAATATTCTGCGTAACCATATGACTCCAGATGGCTGGTATACGGATGAAAATGGCAGAAAATTGTGGCAGATAGGGATGCTGCTGGTTACACCAGGGCTTTATGAGTCCATGCCGGCATATTCAGAGAGAGAAGGATATGAGACCTGGAGTTTCAATATGTATAGTGGAGCAGGAGATTCTGGATTTTTCAACAGTCCGGACGAGAGGATTGAGGTCGGAACAGTGGATTATACCGTGTACGATCAGGAGATGAACCCCTATTACACAAAGGAAGCAATGTATATATATAATTCTCCCGACGGCTATGTGATCGAGGATGTGTCTGGACAGGAATTTGCCTGGTTTTATCCGTCTATTCACTGGAATGATTTAATGATCCAGATGTATGGGACAGAAGCTTATCATACGGTGCGCCTGATAGAAGATTATTCAGACTATGGTGGTTAAATTTTTATTATGATATGAGGAGGGATAGCAAATGGGAAAGAAAAGAAAGACTGGAAAAAAGGAAGGTGTGTTTCTGACAATACTGGTATTGTTCTGTACATTTCTTACCGGCTGCGCTTTCCTGGATATCAGAGACGGTGGGCAGGGAATGACCAATCCAGACTATGTGGAACCGGAAGAAGAATCAACCACAAGCAGCCATACGGAATCCCCGGACTCGGGAGAGTCCCCAAAAGAAGCTGCGACTTCCTGGCTTACCGAGGCGGGGAAAGCATCATTAGTGGAAGAACAGGAATGGCTGCGAGATTATGGGGCGGTATTTGGAGCCTCATTTCTGGGTTATACGCCAGATTACAGCTTTCCGGGAAAAGAATATCAAAGAGCTGAAACCTATCCGTATTTGGAAGGGATCCCGGAAGACCATATCATAGAATATACAGGAGATGAGTGGTATGTGATCGTTCCGGCACAGGAGGGATGGAAGATGTCCATAGAGTCCTGCAGCTGGAATGATGACTTTACTGAGAGCAGCACAGAAGATCTGCTATGGGAAAGCAACGATGGTCTTCCTCTGATCTTACGGTGTAATCTCAGTGATCTTTATTCCAATGTACGGGTCACAGCCAGAAAAGGAAGCCGGGAAGTTTCCTGGCATCCCTATTACCTTACTTATGCCGGAGAAATCGAGCCGACAGACGGAGTGATGCAGCTTTTATCGGGTTCCTACATACCGGAGGAGGGATATCTCTATGGAATGGAGGGAAGCTGGTATTGCGATTCTGCCAAAACAGATGCTGGTGAGCCCTATTTTTACAGCATTACTTTCATGACCGGTGAGGATGGATATCCTTTAGATATGTGGTATTATGGAGGACTTTTGGATGGAGAGATGGAGGATATCCGTTTTTTCTGGGATGGCTGTTATGCATATGGGGATCCACTTGGGGAGTCTTTGGAATTCTGGCTGAACACGCCGGATGGAACCCGAAACGGTACAATCTGGCTGGAGTTGGAAGGAGACTGCCTGACTATTCACGAAATGGAAGGAGAAGCTTTTTTCCCATTCACGAGCGGGTCAGTGGAAAAGTTCTATTTGCATCCTGTAGCAGCAACTGGGGAAAATTATGATTATTCCGGCAATGAAATGGATGTACTGCTCGCACAATCTGAAGTACAGGATAGGCTGAGCCTCGGTATGGCACTCCGGGATGTGGATGGCATGGAAACAATCCGGGGTGAAGCCTGTGTACTCTTTGCGCTTGGAACAGAGCATCCGGATCAGTTTGTGGCAGAATATTATTATGCGGTGTCCCCATCGGGATTAGTTTATCGAATGGATTATCTGACCGGAGAATGGGAACCGATTTAAAAGAGGGATATTATGGGCGAGACAACATTGAACAGGCTTCCAAAAACATTACAGGAATTACAGGCAATGCCGCAGGCAGGATTGACAAATCCGGAGGAAGTGGCTGCTTTGACGGTAGCAGCACTTGCCCTTTATCCTGAAAATCCATCAGAAACAGAAAGAATGCTGGATTTTCTGCGGGGTCCTAGACCGTTAAATGAAATCGACAAACAGTTTATAAGAGATAGATTTCGTGGAAAAGAGTATCTGATACGTTCCTATTTTTCCGGGTCTTCTCCGGAGAATAATTATACTCCGGAACAGCCGTACCGGGTTGCAGTATCAGAAAACGCCTACAGCAAAAGCCAGATAGAGGAAGGATATCTGACCTTATATGTGGCATGCAGCGGAGCAGACAGTCCGCGGCCATTAAAGCTTCGGAATAAACCATCTACAGGACAGTGGTTTTTGTGGGAACAGCAGCTCTTAACCGGAATTCGGATACCAAAAGAAGCAGATCCCTGGGCATAAAAACAGGATCAAGGGAGGACGGGGTATGAATCAGGGAAAGATTATGACAATTCAATGTGCCACCTGTGGTGCACCTGCCCAGTTTGATGTTGTGACACAGAATTACCACTGTCCGAGCTGTGGAGGAAATACAGGAACGGAGATTCCGTTAAAAAAGCTTCAGGAATTTCGGAGTCTTACGAAAACCCTGTTGCAACAGGAGCTTCCGGATAGCCGGACGATTGCCTGTGAGTGTCCGAATTGTGGAGCCAGGGTAATTGTAAAAGAACATGAAGTGGCGGAAACCTGCATTTTCTGCCAGTCCAAGGTTCTGCGTTCAGATGTCCAGATGGGAGAAGGATTTCCGGAGATGCTGATCCCTTTTAAGTTGAACCGGAAACAGGCAGAAAAACGGCTGGATGAATGGATCGAACAGCATCATGATAAAAATGAAGCCCAGATTTTAAAAGAAAATAAGAAAAATTTAAAAGGGATATATCTTCCTTACGAGCTGATTCGTGGTCCCATCCGTTTCATTGTGACCAGAGATAATTCCAACAGGCATTATGAATGTGGAGGATTTCTGGAGCATGTGGCAGTCAATGTGACGGATCGGTGCAATAACCTGTTGTTAAATGGAATGGAACCATTTTTGTGGGAAGAACTGGAGACGTTTCAATTTGGGTATATCGCAGGACATGCAGCCGAGGTCCCGACTGCTGACGGTGTGGAATTAAGACGTCGTGTGTTTGAAGAAGTGGCAGAGGAGTATCGTTCAACCGTAGAACGCACGATGCAGACGACTGGACTGGTTCTTCATCCGGATTCAGAGGCATTGCTTCGTCTGCCGGCATTTCTTCCGGTTTATTTTATGGATTGCGGAGAGGTACAGGCGGCAGTGAATGGACAGACAGGCAAAGTATCTGTACTGGCAGAAAAGGAAACCAGGACATATCCGTGGGTGATTGAACCGCTTCTTGGAACGCTGGCAGTGATGGTCTTTATCTTTTTTGCATTTCGGAATTATGGCGGAGTACCTATGGATCCGAAAGAACTGTTTGAACTGGTTGGCATGGTCGGACTGGTAGCGGCATTGATTCTGTTTACGGTGTTTAGTAAGGGAAGAGAGGCCAGAGTTCGAAAAAAGATTCTTAAGAGTATCAGTGAAGAAGAAAAGAAGAAACCAGAAGACTCCATAAAACCGGTGTTCTTTGAAACGATTGGCGGACAGGAGCTACCAGTACAGCTGGGATTCTACTCTCCGGGGCGTATCGTAAAGATTGCGATGATCCTCCTGTTGGTAAATGCTTCTACTTGTATTCTGGCATGGATCCTCACTGCATTTAAGTGTATTGGTTCCGGTGACTGGACTCTGTTCCAGCAGCTGGATTATAGTTACAATATCATCTGGCTGTGTCTGGCACTTCCGATTTCTATGGCAGGATTCGTGGTGTTTGGACGAATTGAAGTTTATGATTCACCTGTGATCTTTCAGCTTCTGGAAAATGGAAATCGAAAACGCATCCACCAGAAGAAAGAGAACAGGAAAACTTTACGTATGCGTTGGAAGAATGTCAGGGAGACGATGGGAAACTGGGTGTTGCCGTTATTCATTGTATTACCATTGTATGCCATCACTGTTTATATGATCATGAATCCCTGGCCATAAAGCGATCAGAAGAGCAGTGACGTATGATCTGAAAAGAAAGGGGTGGGAAGGTGAAGAAAACCCAGAAACCAGGAAAAAATAAAAAAACAAGTGCGGTTATCGTGATATTGCTCGGCTTACTTTGTGCGGCCTCTACAGTGAAATCGTGTGCTGCAAAGCGTGCGGCTGTTCAGGACAAAGTGGATGATGTGGTATATGTAGGACAGGGCAGCTATGATCCGGCAAATGATGGAAAGATCGTGATTGTCTGTGGAAAACTGAAGGTTCTGGAACCGGCTTATGATGATGAACTAGGACTCACGATCTATGCCCCACGTGCCATGCGAAGCGCAAAAAAAATGAAGCTGAAAGAATGGAACGGTCCTATGACAGAGGAAAATATGGAATGGGATTCCGATCTGGGCGGTCTGGGAATATTCCTGGGCAAAGCAGATGTGGGAATCTATCATCTGTCGGACGAGTTTCTCGAGAATCTTATGCTGGGAAGAGAATACGAATTTGATGAGGAGACGCTGGAAGAGGCAGGGCTCACCATTCTCACAGACCGGAAATACCGTGGTGAAAAATTTATCGGAACTCAGCGGATGGGCAGAGGAGTCTTCGAGGAAGGCGATCGGCGTTATCAGTATTCCGTTCCTCATCAGAGTGATGGGGATATGGTGACAGTAATCGGCCTTCAGGAGCAGGGAACTCTGACACATGTAAAAGGGGCGACACCCAATATGTTAAGCGGAGAACTGGATAAAAAAACCGCGCTTAAAAAAAGTGGAATGTCTTCCGGTGGAATAAGTATTTTCAGAGTCGTAGTAACAATTTTACTGCTTTTGACAGGCATTCGGATGCTCATGAAGAAGCGTGACCAAAAAGAAGGTGGAAGTGGCTTATGAAAAAAGGAAAGAAAGGCCGGATACTGCTTATGGCACTTACTACGTGGACGGCGTTGATCACAGGCTGCGGAAAGTGGACTGGAAATAAGCCGGATAAAATGCCGGAAGACACGATGGTGGGAGCAGACACAGAGAGCACGGAGAATCAGGAAAACAGTCAGAGTACACCGCTTCCGGATATTCAGGAACTGACATATTATGTGCATGGAACGATGGTGGAACCGATCTGGAGTATAAGCTTGATTCGGCAGGAGGAAGGAGCGCTCGTACGGGTGGAGCCATGGGATGGAGAAGAAGAGGAGTTTTTTGACTATCCGGTGGCTGCAGAGACCCTTGATAAAGCACGTACGATTCTGGAGAATTATAACGTTGCGTTCTGGGCAGGTTTTCGCGGAGAGGATCCCAATGCACTAGATGGCTATAGCATGAGATTTCAGGCGGAATTTGTGGATGGAAGCAGGATAGAAGCGTTCGGTGAAAACAACTTCCCTAAAAATTTCAATGAGGTTTTCTCGGAACTGGATGATCTGACGGTTGAGGCGAAGGACGCATTTTATGAGGAACAGTCCTCGTAGACCAGGTTCCGGGGGTGATCCGATACCGAAAATCAGGAGATAGTCCAATATGGCATCACTTCCAACGGCTATAAACCTGTGATCATAGGAAGCGGATAAAAGAGCAGAAAATTGGAAGGTTAATAGTGGATCTGGACATAAATGATCGATTAGTATAAAAATGTAAAAAATAACATTGATTCATATGAAAAAATGCAATATAATACATTAAGGAGTACGAATGTTAAATTGAAAGGAAAATAAATTTGAAACGTAAAATAACATCTAAATTGTGTGAGTGGAAAAATATGCAGATTGGAAGAATGCCATTGCTTATTTACGGTGCAAGACAGGTTGGAAAAACGTTTGAAATGCAGGAATTTGGATCGCTTTATTATAAAAATACGGTTTACGTGAATTTTGAAACCGATGAAAAAATCGGTAAATATTTTGAAGCTGATATTCATGCAGATCATATCATATCTGTTTTGGAAAAATATTATCAGGTAAAGATCGTACCGGAAAATACACTTATTATTTTTGATGAGATACAGATGTGTGAAAGAGCTTTGACTTCTCTGAAATATTTTTCAGAAGAAGCACCGGAATATCATGTAATGGCAGCTGGCAGCTTGCTTGGAGTGGCAGTAAACCGTGAAAAATATTCATTTCCGGTGGGAAAAGTTCAGATGCTGACTATGTATCCAATGGATCTGGAAGAGGTGCTGTGGGCGAAAGGGAAACAGATGCTTGCTGACACCATCCGGGAACATTATGAAAATAACCAGCCATTAGATGAGGTATTGCATGAAGAAGCTGTTCAGGAATTTTATCATTACTGTATTGTGGGTGGAATGCCGGCGGCAGTGAAAGCTGATCTTGTAAAAGACAGTCCTTTGGATCAGACAGAAATCAGACAGATGCTGTTAAATTCTTATATTGCAGACATGACCAAATATGCCAATCAGTCGGACACGGTACGTATTTTTGAAGCATATGATTCTCTTCCGGCACAGCTTGCAAAAGATACAAAAAAATTTCAGTATAAGCTGATAAAGTCGGGAGCAAGGGCTTCTCAATATGGAGATGCAATAGACTGGTTGATCCGTGCTGGAATCGTAAACAAGTGTGTGAGGTGCAGTCAGGGATTTTATCCGGTTGCAGCATATCAGGATGTAACGGCATTTAAATTGTATTATAGTGATATGGGTATTTTGTCAGCAAGGATGGGGATGACATTGGAGGCTCTGAGAGGTAAGGAAACAGAACATTTTCGTGGTATATTGACAGAAAATTATGTTGCAATTGCATTGAAAACCAATGGTTATGATCTTCATTATTGGGAATCAGATAATACTGCAGAAGTAGATTTTCTGATCCAGAAAGACAGTCATGTTATTCCTGTAGAGTGCAAAGCTGGAAGCCATGTGAAGGCCAAAAGTATGATGGTTTATATGGAAAAATACGAACCTGCTTATGCAATCAGGATTTCCACCAGGAACTTTGGAATGATAAAGGGGATAAAGTCAGTGCCGTTATATAGTGTATTTTGCATCTGAGGATTTGGTCAACCATAAGATTTATATGTAAGCCTATCAACGATTGCACTTGTAATGGCGGCATCTCCAAAAATCTTGTCCAATCTCTCGAATGTAAGGTTCGAAGTAATAATGGTTGATTTCTGGGATGCCCTTAGGGAAAGCAAGCTCATCGGCTATGATCAGATCGTATTTCTCAAAGCGTTTCTGATACGTGCAAAAATTAAAAAGTGGGCATTTATTTCTGCTTATCCGCGTTGTGGTTCAGAATATTGAATAAAATTAACATAATACATAATATGACCGGGAACAGGAGCCCAACGCGCATGCCCACATGAATACTGCCTCCAAATATGTCTGCAACCTTTCCTACAATGGCAGGACCTATGCTTCCGCCAAGATCACCTGCCATTGCTAAAAGTGCAAACATTGCAGTTCCACCTGTTGGAAATGCCTTTGAAGAGATGCTGATTGTTCCCGGCCACATGATTCCTACAGAAAACCCACATACTATACATCCTGCAAGTCCGATCATCGGATTTTCTGAAAAAGATGCTAATACATAACAGATAAAGCATAAGATACCGGAACCAATCATAAATTTGTCCAGATTCATTTTGTCACAGGCTTTTCCAAACAGCACTCGCGAAATTCCCATTGTCACAGCAAACATACAAGGCCCGGCAAGATCTCCAACTGTCTTTGAGAGGCCGAGTGCTGATTCTGCATATGCAGATGCCCATTGTGCCATGGCAAGCTCGGACGCCCCGGAGCAGACCATCATCACAATGGCAATCAGGAACATGGGTTTTGAAAATAAATTCCTGATGCCCATTCCCTGCCCTTCCTCTACTAAGGATTCAATTGGGCAGGTTGCAAAATTGTAAATATTAACAGCAGGGATCAGCGCAAAAATAACAGCAAGCCATTTCCAACTGTCAATTCCAAACAGCAGAAAGAAAACTGTCGAAACAAGTATGGTTCCAACTGCTCCCCAGCAGTAAAAGGAATGTAGAAGACTCATAGTAGCCTCCTTGTTCTCAAATGGACATGCCTCCACAATGGGACTTCCTAAAACCTCGATCAGGCCGCTTCCGATTGCATATAAGATTACGCTTATGATAATACCGATAAATGGAGAAGGGAGTATTTCCGGTAAAAATGCCAGACCAATGAGTCCTGCAGCCGAACATACTTCAGAAGCAACAATACATACTCTGTATCCAATTCTGTCTACGTACCTGGCACAAAATAAATCTACCAAAAGCTGGGTAAAGAAAAAGAAGGTTGATATCAGGGCAATGTTTCCAAGTGAAATGTTGTAATCTGTATGAAATTTCAGAAATAGTAAAGGTGCAAAATTTGCAGCAACTGCCTGTGTGATAAATCCTAAATAACACGCTAATTTTGTCTTTTTATAATTCTTCATCGATTTTTCTCCTCGTAACTCTTTGGTGTATTTATCTATTCAGCACCATTAAATAGTACTATATAATATTTTTACTTCTTTTTCACTGTATTATTTCGTCAATATACTGTAGAATATCATAAAACGGGTTGCGCGGAGGCTGTCATGTCACAGATAGAAAAGTTGATTTTAACTGTATTGACTGGCATTGGCATGCTGAATTTGAATTTGTATATATCGAAGCCGGTATGGTTCACTTTCATATAGGGGAAAAGAATTTTGATTTGTCTAAGGGACAGGGAATTTTTATCAATTCCAGGGTTTTTCATAAAATGCATTCCGAAAACAACGCTGCAATTCCTAATTTTCTCTTTCTTCCATCTCTGATTGCTCCGACAGAAAGCCTGATCTATCAGAAATTTGTGTTACCCTTTTTGAACGCATCTCTGGATTATTATATTTTTTCTTCTTCACAGGAGTGGCAGGAAGAAATACTGTCTGAGATACAAAGGCTTATACAGCTCAGCAGATGTGAAATAAATGAACTTCAGATATCTGTTCAGATACAAAAGATATGGGAACTCATAACGTCAAATGTTGTCTGCTGCCCGAAAATTCAAAGTATGAATTCATCATCACTTGCACGATTACAAATGATGATGCAGTTCATTCACCTGAATTACACGGAAAGAATTTCCCTTTCAGATATTGCTAAAGCTGGTAATGTGAGTACCAGTACTGCCCTGAATTTATTTCGGAATGTGCTGAATACATCTCCGGTCAACTATCTGATATGCTACAGGCTAAAGGAAGCAGCATTACTTCTTAGTAATACAGAAAAGAAGGTAAGTGCTATTTCAATAGATACGGGATTCAGTAATAAAGATTATTTCTGCAGATCATTTAAGCGGGTGTATTCCTTAACCCCTTCAGAGTACAGAAGGGCAAAGAAATGGGAAGGTGGACATGACACTTCCACTTCCTTTATTTCAATATCAGAAAAATAAATCAGGAATGGTTCACACTAAAACAAAATATCAAAATGCTTGATTTTCACCTCGTAGTATCGTAAAATGATACTGAGAGGTGAAAATATGATAAAAACAACAGATATGATTCTGGAAGAGCTGCAATCATATGCAAATCCGAAAACAAAACTTTCCCGTATGGTGAAGCAGGGGAAATATTTTCAGATTGCCAGAGGATTATATGAAACGGATAAAAATGTACCGGGACATCTGCTGGCTGGAAGTATTTATGGACCATCATATATTTCTTTTGAATATGCATTGGGATTTTACGGAATGATACCAGAGGCAGTATATACAATTACGAGTGCTACTTTTGAAAAAAGGAAAAAGAAAAAATATGAAACCGCTTTTGGAACATTTACCTATCGGGATGTGCCATCGGCTGCTTTTCCATTGAATATCCGGCTAATACAGGAAGGTAGTTATTTTTACCGGATTGCAGAACCGGAAAAAGCGCTCTGCGATCAGCTATATACTATGCCACCGGCAAAAAACATAAAGTTACTGGCTGAATTACTATTTGATGACCTGAGGATTGAAGAAACTGAACTTTTGAAACTGGAGATAGAAAAGATTGTTTTTCTCTCAGACAGATATCATTCTACTAATATAAAGAAACTCATAACACTTTTGAAAAGGATAAAAGATGAGTGAAGTCATAGAACAAATGTTAAAAAACTATAATGTGGGAAATATCTATGATCAGAAAAATGCGATGAAAGAGATTATGCAGGAAATCGTTCTGTGTGGTCTGTCAAGGGCGGGTTTCTTCCAAAAGGCAGCTTTTTATGGTGGCACGGCACTGAGGATATTTTATGGACTTGATCGTTTTTCGGAGGATCTGGATTTTTCTCTGGAAACAGCGGATCCTTCTTTTGACCTTACATCTTATTTCCCTGTGCTCGAAAAGGAAGTAAAAGCCTTTGGGCTGAACGTTACTATTACGGAAAAGGAGAAGACGATAGAAAGTAATATACGATCTGCGTTTTTGAAAGGGAATACAAAGGAGCATCTTTTGTTGTTTTATGCGGACGAACAGGCAGCAGGCAGTGTGGCCAGAAGCGAAGCGGTTAAAATTAAGTTTGAAGTTGATGTAAATCCACCTGCATATGCGACCTTTGAACACAAGTACCGGTTGCTGCCGTCTCCTTATGAAGTAAATATGTATGATATGCCTTCTTTATTTGCCGGGAAAATTCATGCTGTACTTTGCAGAGCATGGCAAAGTCGAATTAAAGGCAGGGATCTTTATGACTATGTTTTTTATCTTTCCAGAGGGACTGCAGTTAACCAGAAGCATCTTCGGGAACGATTGCTTCAGTCTGGATTCATTACATCAGATGAAGAATGTACCTTGCCAGAGCTTAAGCAAATGCTTTATGACAGATTTGACTCTATTGATTTTGTCCAGGCAAAACAGGATGTAGAGCCATTTATTCATGATACCTCTGTTTTGAATGTCTGGAGCGCAGAATTTTTTAAGCAGATCACGGAAGGACTCAGAGCATATTGATCTGCCCTCACCCCCAAATAATCCTAATCAGGCTCTTATCCAGCATCAGGGTGCGGTTCCAGGGATTCAGGATAACCCCTTTGATTTCTTCTGTTTTCAGGGCAGCTTCAAACAGCTGCCGGATATCTGTGAGGAAGGTGGACATGACACTTCCACTTCCTTTTAATTCCTCGTCAAAGCTGGTGAAGGCGGCCCACCAGGTGGTGCCGTCCGGAGCTTTTACAGCCTGTACATTGATCTGGGTTCCGGCAGCGGCAGGTTCAACTGCCAGGATAAACTGCCCCTGTTCCTTCATTCGCCGTCTGATGATAGTCAGTGTGTGTGCCAGCAGCTCATCGCTGGGCACCTGCTGAAGAGCAGCAATAGCAGTTTCTATTTTTTCATTTCCTTTTAAACGTTCATCCTGGTTTGTCATAAGTGATTTCCAATTCCTTTTCTGATAAATTCTTCTGTTTTCTGCATAACTTCTTTTATGATGTCCAAATTCCGGAATACATCACCGGTTTCCAGTGAGTGGTTTGCATTTTCATAGAGAAAAAACGGTATCTGATGTTCCTGACATTGCTGCCGGATCACTGCAGTATTAACCCAGGGATCGGCAGTTCCTGTAAAGGCGATTCCATTCCGGGGATGAAAAGCAAAGGTCTCTGCAAGCGGCGTATACAGGATATGCCGGCAGGGGAGGCTGTGTTCGCTGGCATAACGGGCAGCGACGGCAGTACCAACACTCTTTGAGATAAAGAGGATTTCGTCACAGCAGGAAGCCACGCCTGACTGCTGTGAGAAAACTGATGTCTTGTCAAGTGCACTCTCCGCCTGCTCATACAGCTCCAGAAAAGCAGCTTTCATATTGGCAGGATTTCCGAGGAGATCCCGGATCTGTGTTGTATATGATAAAGTAATATGCTGATCAAAGCCGCAGGCAGCAGCAATTTTTCTGGCGTAATAGAGCAGAGGTTTATCGCAGTGGTAGCCGACGCCGGGGAAGTAAACAGCCAATTTCATATTTGAAGTCTCCCATCTGATTCTTTATGTTCTATTCTGATTTTGGACAATGTATTTTCTATTATATTACCATAATTAAATAAGTGTTGAAAGTACCTACAATTTTGCTATGATAAATAAGGAATTAGAGAATGATTATCCGATCATGGAGGAAATTATGTTAAAAGGAATCATTGATACTCACTGTCATATGGACGATCCCTGCTTTGCAGACAGACTGGATCAGATGCTGGAAGAGCAGCAGGAAGCAGGTGTTGTGGCGATCATGAACTCAGGCTCAGAGCTTCCTTCAAGTCTCCGTTCCTGTGAGATGGCAGAGAAATATGACATGGTATATGCATCTGTTGGTATTTACCCTAATGAGACAGCGAGTCTTCCTGAAGATTATATTGAGACACTGCGAGGGTATGCGAAGCGTAAGAAGGTAGTGGCTATTGGTGAGATCGGAATGGACTATGGCTATGAAGAGCATCCGGATCCGGCCATTCAGGAGAAATGCTTCAGAGAGCAGCTTGTTCTGGCAGAAGAGCTGGATCTGCCGGTTGTTATCCATAACCGTGAGGCAGATGAAGACACGCTGCGTATTCTGAAGGACTATCATGTAAGAGGAGCGATCCATCGTATCTTTTCCCCTATTGCATATGCAAGAGAATTTATCAAAATGGGAATTTACATGGGCTTTGGCCCCCAGATCACTTACCCTGGAAGTGACTGTCTTGTGCAGCTTGCCAGAGAGTGCCCGAAGGAACTGATCCTCCTGGAAACGGATGCACCATTTTTACCAAACTATGGAATGGAGATGCCGGCGACACCGGATATGATCGCCAAAGTGGCAGAAACCATTTCAGAGATCAGAGGAGACATGACTCCTCAGGAGGTTGTGGATACCGCAAGGGAAAATGCAGCCAGACTTTATCACATTGCTTGCTGATCTCGGGATAAAACAAGGAGATTTGTGAGATAGACAAAATGAGAGAGGACAAAAACATGAAGAAAAAACTGGATGATTTTTTCAAAATCACAGAGCGTGGTTCATCTATCAGTACTGAGCTGATCGGTGGCGCAACAACCTTTGCAACAATGGCATATATCCTCGCATATATGACCTGGTCAATGTCAGCGGTTCCCGGAATTAATCTGACGGGTGTACTGATCTGTACCGCACTTGTAACAGCAGCAGCCTGTCTGGCTATGGGATTATATTCCAATACCCCGATCTGCCTTGCACCGGTACTTGTCATTCCCGGACTGATCGCAGGATGGGTTGCAGATGGTACTGCTACCTATGCACAGGCATTTGGTATTGTAGCTATTTCAGGTATTGTATTTATTCTGGTTTCCTTATTTAACTTAAGAGAGCTTTTTGCAAGATGTCTGCCAAAGAACCTCAAGATCGGTCTGGCAGCTTCTGTAGGTTTCCTGATCGCCCGTGTAGGTATGAATTCCTGCGGTCTTTACGCAGCAACAGAATCAGGACTTACTTATGGCGATTATCATGCAAAGAGCACGATCCTTGGTGTGATCGGTATCGCAATCTGCTTTGTGCTTACTTATGTAAAGTTCAATATCAATGGACGTGAGTACAAGATCCGTGGTGCACTTCTGATCGGTATCATCCTGACCACTATTATCGGAATCCCCATGGGTGTTACTGTTCTTCCGGAATCTATTTTTACTATTGGTGGATTCAGTGCCATTAAAGATGTAGCATTCCAGGTAGATATTTTCGGCGCACTGAAGCTGAGCTTCGTACCGTTGATCATGATGCTTCTGATCAACGACTTCTTTGGAACCATGGGTTCCGGATTTGCGCTTGCCGGTAAGGCAAACCTGCTGGATGAGGATGGAAACTTCCCTGCATTTGGCCGTGTATTCCTGGTAGACTCCTGCTCCACACTGGTAGGTTCTATTTTTGGTATTTCCACGGTAAGCTGTTTTGCAGAGTCAGCATCTGGTATTGAATCCGGAAGCCGTACAGGTTTGAGCAATGTAGCAACCTCTTTTCTGTTTCTGCTTTGCTGCTTCGTAAGCCCTCTGTTCCTGATGATCCCCGGCGCAGCAACCGGTGCAGCACTGGTAGTCGTTGGTATTTCCATGCTGGAGACTGTAAAGGATCTGGACTTTGAGCCGATTGAGTTCCTGCCAGTTGCAGCTATGTGGCTGACCACCGTATATATGTCAGATTATGTAGGCGGTATTGTGATCGGTATGTTCGTATATATGTTTATCAATATTTTCCGTGCCCTGTTTGAGCGTGACAAGAAGTACATTCCGTCACTTCCTGTATGGGTCATGACAGCATTGATGAGCCTGTATTACATTTTCTAAGAAAAGGACAGGAACAGAAAATGGAAGCGTCCATGATAAAAAAGATCGTAGATGATGTCATGCCGCAGATGATCTCTGACAGGCGTCATCTTCATAAACATCCCGAACTGTCATTTGAGGAATATCAGACGACAGAATTTCTCTGCAGGGAACTGGAAGCGGCAGGGATAGAGGACATTAGAAGACCTGTGAAAACTGGTGTTGTGGCTGTTATCCACGGAGCATATCCGGGAAAGACGGTTGCTATCCGTGCCGATATTGATGCCCTTCCGATCCAGGAAAAAAATGAGTTGGAATTCTGCTCTGTCAATGATGGTGTTATGCATGCCTGCGGACATGATGGTCATGCGGCCATGCTGCTTGCGGCAGCCAGGATTTTTGAACAGCATAAGGATGAGCTGCATGGCAGTATCGTATGTATCTTCCAGCATGCAGAGGAAGTGCCGCCGGGAGGTGCACAGGAGTTGTATGAGGCAGGTGTTATGGAGGGTGTAGACGAGCTGTATGGACTGCATCTGTCTTCCAATTTCCCGACAGGGACTTATGGCGTCCGAGCAGGGGCTCTGACCTCAGCAACAGACCGTTTTGATATCCGTGTGATCGGCAAGGGAGGCCATTCCTCCATGCCGGAGCAGAGCATTGATCCGATCGTGATAGGAGCGGAGATCATTGTGGCACTGCAGTCCATTCTTTCCCGCAGGGTGGCAGCTTTCGAGCCGGCAGTGCTGTCAGTATGCCAGGTAAATGCAGGTGATGCCTACAATATCATACCTGGTGAAATGACACTGACCGGTTCTACTAGAACCTTTTCCGAAGAGATGCGTGGGAAAATGGAAGCTATGATCGAAGAGATCATCAGTGGCATCACGAAATCAGCGGGAGCTTCTTATGAGTTTAAGTTTGAAAGAGGCTATTCCAGCGTGATTAATGATAAGGAATTGACCGAAAATGTTGAGCAGCAGCTGAAGAAGCTGTGGGGTGAAGAATCGATTCTGCACATCAATCCCATTATGCCGGGCGAAGATTTCTCTGCCCTGCAGAAGAACTGTCCGGCCTGCTTTGTAGAGATCGGAACAGCAGATGAAGAGAAGCACACCACATTTCCGCACCACAATCCTAACTATCGGATGGACGAGGAAGGGCTGCGCTATGGACTTTCCTATCTGCTGGCAACGATATTTGACCGTCTTCGGGCATAGAGGTTTTAATAGTAAAAATTTGCGCTCTCAGGTGTATCTGTGATATACTTGGGAGCGAACCTGTTTTTGGGAAACAGACAGGTGTAAAAAGGAGGAAGCAGGTATGGCTTTTTGTCAGAATTGCGGAGCAAAACTGGAAGAAGGAGTGAGGTTCTGTCCCAACTGTGGATCTGCAGTAGAAGGAAATACAGCAGGAAAAAATGGTACAGCCGGAGCAGACAGTACACGTACATCAGGTACACAGACCAGTGGATCCACAAACGAAAAGAAAAATTTTGAGGAAACGATCCAGGATCTGAATGATACCGAGGATACCACGGATCAGTTTGACCCGGCAGATATACAACAGAACAAGGTTATGGCATTGCTTTCCTATATCGGGATTCTGGTGCTGGTACCGATCCTGGGGGCAAAGGATTCCAAATTTGCCAGATATCATGCAAATCAGGGACTGCTGCTTCTGATCGCTTCTGCAGCATACAATATCGCGCTCCGTATCGTGAATGCGATCCTGTATGCGATCAGCTGGAGACTTGCGTTTATCGGAACGATTCTCAGCGCAGTCAGCATTGCTTTCTTTGTATTGATGATCATTGGTATTGTAAATGCAGCAAATGGCAGGGCCAAGGAGCTGCCGGTCATTGGTAAATACAGACTGCTGAAATAGGAGTCTGTGAGTAAGGAGTTTTTATGTTATTAGATGTTATTGAAGATACACTTGTAGATGCGTTAAAGCTTCTGCCCTTTCTGTTCCTGACCTATCTGGCTATGGAATATATTGAACACAAGGCAGGAGATAAGGCGGAGGAGCTGGTAGAAAAGGCAGGCGGCTTTGGACCTCTGATCGGAAGCGTTCTTGGTATGGTGCCGCAATGCGGATTTTCCGCTGCGGCGTCTAATCTGTATGCAGGAAGGATCATTACGCTGGGAACCCTTATATCTATTTTTCTTTCCACATCAGATGAAATGCTTCCGGTATTTATTTCCAATCAGGTAGCTATCGGAACGATACTTAAGATCCTGTCGATTAAGGTTCTGATCGGTATGGCAGCCGGCTTTGTGATCGATCTTGTACTACAGAAGAAGCATAAGGAAACGGGAGAAACGGAGCACCTGAAGATTGATGAGATGTGTGATCACCAGCACTGTCATTGCGGGCAGGGAAATATCTGGAAGGCAGCCATTTCCCATACGCTGCAGATCCTGTTTTTCATCGTGGTTGTTTCTTTTATCCTGAATCTGCTGATCAGTTATATCGGGGAGGACAGTCTTTCAACACTGCTCAGCAGCAGACCGATGCTTGGCCCTGTGATCGCAGGTCTTGTGGGACTGATCCCAAACTGTGCGGCATCGGTGGTACTGACACAGTTGTATCTGGAAGGAATGATAAATGGCGGTGCCATGATGGCAGGACTCCTGGCAGGAGCCGGGGTAGGGCTTCTCGTGTTGTTCCGTGTTAATGAAAATGTTAAAGAGAATCTGAGAATTGCGTTGCTGCTCTATATCATTGGAGTAGTATCAGGAATTCTGATAGAAACAGCCGGTCTTACCTTTTAAGACCGGCTGTTTCTGGATATAAGGGGGATATCATACTGCAGTCAGGGGGATGGCTGCAGCTTTAAGAAGTAAGCAAAATCATATCTGTAAATTCTTCAGGCGGTAAAATTCGCCCTTCAGAGCCATTAATTCTTCATAGGTTCCAAATTCTTTAATACCACCGTTTCCTACAACAGCGATCCGGTCAGCATCACGGATTGTCGATAGTCTGTGTGCCACGATCAGAGTCGTGCGGTTCTGCACCAGATTGTGGATTGCCTCCTGGATCTTTTTTTCAGAGATCGTATCAAGTGCAGAGGTGGCTTCGTCCAGGATCAGGATCCTGGGATTCCGTACAAAGGCTCTGGCGATGGAGATCCGCTGTCTCTGACCGCCTGAAAGGCTGTTGCCATGCTCTGTGATCTGAGTATCCAGTCCTTCTGGAAGAGAAGCGATCAGCTCCTCCAGGTTGGCTGCCTTAATCACCTGGTCCATCAGCTCATCAGAAATATGGTTCATACCATAGGTGATGTTATCCCGGATCGTCCCGGAGAACAGGATCGACTGCTGGGGTACGACAGCAATATGGGAACGGTAGCTTTGGAGGTTTAAGGTATTCAGATCCATACCGTCAATCAGGATCCGGCCTTCTGTAGTTTTGATAAAGCCGATAACAAGATTCAGGATCGTGGTCTTTCCGGCACCGGAGCCACCTACGAAGGCAACTGTCTCACCGGGTTTGATATGGAAGCTGACATCCTTAAGGACAGGTGATTCGGCATCGTGATACTGGAAGGCCACATGGTCAAAGGTGATGTCACCGGTAAGCTCCTGGATCTTCTGTTTATTCCGGTTATCCTCCACGTCATGACAGAGCAGGATATCACCGACAGAATTGACGGACTCGAGTCCCTTGGAAATAATGGGAAGCAATGTAATGATACCGGATACCTGATTGACGATAGAGGAAAAGTAGGTCTGGTACATAACTACTTCACCGACGGAAATACTTCCCCTGGAGGCAAGATAACCGGTAAACGCAAGGCACAGTACCTGGAACAGCTGGAATGCAACCCAGCTTATTGAAGAAAAGTAGGTCTGGATCATGTCCAGCTTCAGCCCTTTCTGTGCTACATTACTGAGCTGATGGTCGATCTTGGAGGTTTCCTGCTTTTCCAGGGCGTGGGCTCTGGTAACCGGGATCAGCTCCACCATTTCCATGACCCTGACAGAGGTTTCCTCCATTTCCTTACGGAAATCGGAGTTGTACTGCTTGATCCTGCTTTTGAAGGAAACCATCAGAAGGACAGCAACCGGGATCGTAGCCAGGAAGAACAGGAAGACCGTCAGGCTTTTAAAGATGACAACGCCAAAGGCCACAATAATATTAAGCAGAATGCTGAGTACACTGATAAAGATCTGCGAGGACAGGGTTTCGATCTGCTCCACGTCACGCATGATCTTGGACTGAAGACGGCCGGACTGCATTTCATTATGGTAGGAAATGGAAAGCTGCTGCAGCTTCCTGACCAGAGAGCTTCTCAGCTCCTGTTCTACACTCCTGACGGTTTTGGCATATAGCCAGGTATGCAGATAATTAGTAAAAATGTTCTGTATCATAAAGAAGGACATGAACAGCGCATTAACCAGGATTTTTATACCTGCGTTGTCAGGTCTTTCTGTTGCTATATTGATGATATTTGCCGTTACAATGGGAAGAACCCAGACAGGCGAATGCTTGATGGCAAAAAATACAATGGAAAGAAACAGCTTTCCGTAATATCCTTTATAAATGCTGAGAAGTATTTTCAGGCTGTTGCCTTCGTTTCTTTTAAAGGTCTCCAAAAGTGCTTTTTCAGAAGCATCCAGGTCGATGTCCTCTGGCCTTGTAAAGTCAATCATGTCAGTTCATTTCCTTATAATAGTGATGTACGACTTCCAAAGCAGGCTTTCCGTAAATTTCATAGCCGGTATTGGCTGCAGCTCCTGATAGAGGATATTGCTTTGCAGCCCAGTCCCATATACAGAAGCCTCTGACAAAGGGGCGCTTTTTGCAGGCCTCAAACATGGCCTTGTACCACGAAGCCTGTTCGTCAGGAGCAGCCTCCCCACGGATGCACCAGTCGTTGGGAACGAGAAAGGAGCCTTTGGTAGACATGCAGCCGCACTCTGCGAAGAAAAAGGGCTTGTTAAATTTTTTTACGACCTTTTCAATCCGGTCAAGCTGATTTTCCCAGTCATTTACAGGGTAATAGCCGCTTGAAGAGATCACATCCACGCAGTCCCACCAGGTAACATTATCTTCCTGATATTTGTCTGTATTATAAGAAACCGGTCCGTGATAGACCTCTTTGATATCAGATATCAGCTTTCGCCACTCAGCATCCCGGTGCTCACTCATGACCATCTCGCAGCCTGCGATAAACATTTCGCAGCCACTTTTTTCAGCAAGGGCTGCATAATGAAGCTGAAATGCGGTGTAGGAGGCAAACCAGTTACACCACTTAGGTTCACAGGGAACATCCTTGTCGAAAAAGCTGATGTGGGCCCGCCAGGTTCCGTTCATGCAGTTGACAGTGGGCTTTAAGGCTACTGAAAGACCAAGGCTGTGAGCATATTCAATGATAGAAAGAAACTCTTCATCAGTGGCATTGGCCTGCGTTTCACGAGCAATGGTTTCTGACTGAGGGGTTTCCTGAAGTCCGTTTGGAACAAGAATGATCAGGTTGGCACCTGTCAGCTTTTTCAGATTGCGAAGACTTGCTCTTGCGGCTTTGGTATCCAGCTTTCCTCTGCGGGAAAAGGGGGCAAAGGTAATGCCCTTGATCATCTGCATCAGTTCCATATCGGACTCCTTTTTACAAAATTATACTTTCTGAAACAATAAAAAATATAGCACTTTCCTTGTCTGTCCGGTATAATATAGTCATGTGAAAATTGTATAAATCTATTTTGGAAAAGAGCAAAGAAATGCAGTATTTATTTGAATATCATGATACACTGGATTCACCTTATGAGGCATTTTTATATGATACCTCACAGATGGCATTTCCCATACGATCCCACTGGCACTATTTTATGGAGCTGATCTATATGAAAGAGGGAACGGCGCTGATAGAGTGTGATGGCTGCAATTATATTCTGGAGCCGGGGGATCTGATCATTTTTCATCCGGAGGCGGTGCATGGGATCTATGCAGTTACCAATGGACCACTGAAATATGAGGTGCTGAAATTTGATACCAACAGGCTGTATACAGAGAAAAGCTATGCGCCGAGTCTTCCCATGATCCTGCGCAGTGCGAGCAAGGATGAGCATGCAAATGTTTTTTTTCAGGAAAGTCAGCTCCGGCATCTGCCAGTGGCCTCTGTTTTTGAACGATGCAGGGAAGAACTTGAGAAAAGAGATTATGGTTATGGGATCATTGTCCATGACAGGATCTGTGATCTGATGGTAGGACTGATCCGTATCTGGAGAGAAAATGGTTTTGATACGGATAAACTGGCCGGACAGCCAAGGGAGATCAATTCCTTCCGGGATATCACGACTTACATAGATGCACATGCCGGTGAGCCTATCCGGGTGGAAGAACTGGCAGACCGGTGCAATATGAGCTATTCTTATTTTGCTAAAAATTTCAAGCAATATTATGGACGTTCCTGCAAGGAGTATATTGAGCTGATCCGGATCAGTAAGGCGGCAGATATGCTGCTGTTCACAGATTTTGACTTAAGCTATATCAGCCAGGAGACCGGGTTTTCAGATAGCAGCCACCTGATCAAGACCTTTCGGAAGTGGAAGGGGATGACGCCGAAGCAGTACAAGCAGCAGTACGAAAAGGGATATCAGCGGAAATCTCCTCTGTCTGTGACGACCTCATAGCCAATGCCTTCCATGCGCCGCTGCATACAGCAGCGGCATTCAGCAGCTTCATCACCGGTGCAGATCTTGTTATCATAGAGAAGATATTTGCCCCGTACATCTGTGGGGGAAAGATTTGGCATGACCACATTGGCACCGGCCTGTATGCCCATTTCCCTTCCCAGAGGATGAATGGTGCCAAGGGCAGTGGTGGCAGGCAGCAGCACATGGGGGTGCAGGAGCCTTATAATGGACAGAAGCCGCAGCGTTCTGTCGAGTGTGCCGGCGGGGCGGTCTGCAAATGGGGTATCCTTATGGGGAATGAAGGGACCGATGCCTGTCATTTCCGGCTGTAATTCCAGAATAAACATAAGATCCTCATAAAGACTGTCCATGGTCTGGAAAGGAGATCCTACCATAAAGCCACATCCGGTCTGGTAGCCGATTCTTTTCAGTGTCCTGAGACAGTTTTTTCTGTGGGAAAGAGACATTTCCTCAGGATGGAGCTTTCTGTAATGCGTTTCATCGGCAGTTTCATGCCGGAGCAGATACCGGTCAGCGCCGGCGTCAAAGAAGCGCTGGTAGCTTTCCTCTGACTTTTCACCAATAGAAAGTGTGACCGCACAGTCCGGGTAGGAGGAACGGATCCGGGATACGACCGCACAGATCTTATCATCGCTATACCATGGATCTTCTCCGCCCTGCAGGACAAAGGTACGGAAGCCAAGCTCGTAGCCATTCTGGCAGCAGGAGAGGATCTGATCCTCTGTGAGGCGGTAGCGGTCAGAGCGCGTGTTGCTTCTCCGGATGCCGCAGTAATAGCAGTCATTTTTGCAATAATTGGTAAATTCGATCAGTCCGCGGATAAAGATCTGGTTTCCGTAAACGGAGTCTGCGACTGCCCTGGCGGTTATTTTTAAACGGGTCAGAAGTGATTCATCTTCTGTAGTAAGAAGGTGGACAAGCTGATCCTTTGTAATATTTTGTCTGGTTCTGATTTCTTCGATCAATGACATCTTTATTTATTTCCTGTTTGTATAAAGAATACTGCTGAGGGCGGCAAATTCCTCCAGTGAAAGGGCTTCTCCCCGGATGGAGGGAGAAAGCTCCATTTCCAGGAGAGCCTGCTCTACAGCCTCCCTGGTAATACCGGGAAGACCTGCATGAGAAAGGCTGTTAGTCAGTGTTTTCCTGCGCTGCTGGAAGGAGGCACGGATCACGTCAAACAGAAATCTCTCATCAGGAACGGTCACTGGAGGCTTATCATGGCAGGTGAGCCGGATCACGGCACTGCCGACATTTGGCTTTGGGATAAAGCATTCCGGAGAAACGGTAGCTACGATTTCCGGTTTTGCATAATACTGGACAGCCAGGGACAGGGCACCGTAATCTTTCGTGCCGGGACCAACCTGCATGCGCTGTGCCACTTCCTTCTGTACCATGATAGTAATGCTTTTTAAAGGGACATGGCTTTCAAAAAGTCCCATAATGATAGGGGTTGTAATATAGTAGGGAAGGTTGGCAACGACCTTGATCGGTCTGCTGTTGTTTCTTTCTCTGGCAAGAGCGGCAATGTCAACCTTCAGGATATCTTCGTTGATAATAGTGACATTATTATAGGGAGAAAGGGTGTCTGCAAGAATGGGGATCAGTGCCCTGTCAATTTCTACAGATACCACTTCTCTGGCACTTTCAGCCAGATACTGGGTCATGGTTCCGATGCCGGGACCGATCTCAAGCACAAAATCATCCCTGGTGATCCCTGCGGAGGAAATGATCTTATTCAGGATATTTCCGTCGATCAGAAAGTTCTGCCCGAAGCGTTTCTGGAAGTTAAAGTTATATTTTTTCAGTATTTCCAGCGTTCCTGCCGGATTTCCGAGAGTTGGCATATGGGTATCCTCCTTACTCTTTTATGCCAAAGAGCTTTCTGGCATTCTGCTCTGTGGCTGCTGTGATCTGTTCTTCTGGAAGCTTCTTGATCTCACTGATTGCTTTTATCACATAAGGAAGATTCAGGGAACTGTTCCTTTTTCCTCTGTTTGGCACAGGGGCAAGATAAGGACAGTCTGTTTCCAGAAGGATTTTATCCATCGGAAGATATTCTACCACATCAAAGAGCTTTCTGGCATTTTTAAAGGTAAGTACGCCGCCGATCCCAAAAGAAAAGCCGAGGGAAAAGAATTCCTTTGCCATTTCCAGAGAATAGGAGTAGCAGTGGACAACACCGCCAATATTTCCGGCATCAGCGGATTTCATGATATCATAAGTATCTCTGGCAGCGTCTCTGGAATGGATGATAACAGGAAGGGCGGCTTCTTTTGCCAGAAAGAGCTGGCGCTCAAACCATTTCTTTTGAATGGTACGTTCCGGATCCCCATTCCCTTCATAATAATAATCAAGACCGATCTCACCGATAGCCACTACTTTACCACCCCTTTTCACGGAGTGCTCGGTGGCAAGAGTCAGGATGTGCTGCATGTCTTCTTCTGTAAGGGCAGCAGTGCCGGAAGGATGGACGCCAAGAGCTGCATAGACAAAAGAGTACTTCTGTGACAGGGCAAGGGTAGTCTCTACGCTTTCCATATCGGCAGCAACATTGATCACAGCGCCGATGTCATTGTCCTTAAGGCTCATGAGAAGACTGTCCCTGTCCTCCTGAAAAGCCTCATCATCATAATGTGCATGGGTATCAAAAATCATAAGAAAAACTCCATTTTCAATTTTTTTAAAAATTTTTGAAAAAATACTTGCAATTCAAAAAGCATTATACTATAATAACACTTGCGTTGCAAATGATACACAAGATTTTGCAAGGGAAACGCACCGCTAGCTCAGTTGGTAGAGCACCTGACTCTTAATCAGGGTGTCCAGGGTTCGAGCCCCTGGCGGTGCACTTACAAGTACCGTTTTTGAGGACATATGAGCCTTGGGGATGGTGCTTTTTTTTGTGTCCTTTGACAGAAAGGGCATGCTATGGTACACTTAAAAAATGAAAATCGGGTTATTTTGTCCATAAATCTGAGAGCATGAGGTGAGTACCTTGGATAAGTATGAATATAAAGTACGTGCAGAAGAGATTAAATCGCTGATCGCTGACGGCGAATATGCGGAAGCTGCTAAGATTGCAGATACCATTGACTGGCGCAGGGTCAGAAGTGTGATGATGCTCTGTACGATCAGTGATCTATATAAAATCAACAGAAGATATGAGGACAGCAGGGATATTCTCCTGCTTGCCTATGAGAAGGGCGGCGGAAGGCGCCCTATTGTTTATTCACTTTGTGAGCTTTCCATTAAGCTGGAAGAATATGTGCAGGCAATCGAATACTATAAGGAATTTGTGCAGCTTGCGCCGAAGGACTCTGGCAGATACATTCTTCAGTATAAGCTTTATGAGGCACAGGAAGTCAGCCTGGAAGAGAGAATTGCAGTACTGGAGGAGCTGAAGAAAAAGGATTACCGTGAGAAGTGGGCTTATGAACTGGCATATCTTTATCACAGGGTAGGACTTGAGTCCAAATGTGTAGAGGAATGTGATGAGATGTTCCTTTGGTTTTCTGACGGCAGATATGTTCTGAAGGCGCTGGAGCTGAAAAAGCTGCACCAGCCCCTGACAGAGGAGCAGGAAGCGAAATATGAGCAGATGAAGCATACCGGCGGCATTATTGAAGCCGATATTGTGACAGAAGGAAAAGCCATTCAGGAGGAAGCCGGACAGGCGGCAGCAGAAGAGGAAGAGGATGATGAGTTCAGCAGGGAGCAGAATGTACTTACAGATCCTACCCAGGAGCTGCCGGGCAAGAGTCTGGATGAGATCGAAGTCAAGACAGTTGATGTAAGTCAGTATAATACCATCAATCTGCAGAAAGAGCTTGCGGAAAGCATGAAGGAATTTCTGGGGGTATCATCTCATGCAGAGGAACGTGAGAATGCCGTACAGAAGGAAACAAAGGATGTGGAAGAAGAAGCAGAAGCTGCTGAAGCAGCAGATATCCATGAGGTAACAGCATCAGAAATGCCTGCGGAAGAACTTCCTGCAGCTTCCGGACCGGAAACACCGGCTGCTGTTAAGCAGGATACCGATGAAATGCAGCTGATCAGTGAGGATATGTTGACTGACAGTGATTCAGAAGCAGCAGATCCTGTATCTGAGGAAGTATTCTTTGGCAATACCTCTGAAGTTAAGGTAGAAGATGTGATCTCTGAGCTGGTGGAGAAGGATGCACAGACCTCACGGAATATTGCAGCCATGCAGGAGTCTGTTTCTAAAGTGGCCGACAGGGCAGAATCTCTGCAGAAGGACAGAGAAAGACTTCCGGAGGCGTCACCAAATCCGGCGATCAGTAATACGGGTGTGATCCGTACATTTCACAAGCCATCAGGTTTTGATGATATCCTTTCTCAGGAATATGACGGACAGATCAGTCTGGCCATTCCGGAGGAAGAGCAGATAGAGAAGCAGATCACCGGTCAGCTGAGCATTGATGATGTTATGGCTGAATGGGAAAAGATGAAGAAAGAAAATGAGCAGAAGATGATGCAGGAGATCAAGGAGCGCGTACACAAGCAGACAGATTCCCTGTTTTCGGATTTTGACGAGGCGACTAAGACAGGACTTCTTGAAGAACTGGAAAAGGCCATGGTGGATGCTGCTGTGAGGGAAAGTAAGAAAAGAGCAGAAGCAGAGCGCCCCAAGGTAGTAAAGGTTTCTGATATTGATGCAAAGGAAGAGGAGAAGGCTGAAGAACAGCCGGAAGAGCAGCCGGAAGAGCAGCCGGAAGTCATAGAAGATGCTGAGATCATAGAGGAAGAGACCGGGGAAGCGGATAAGCCTTTAGACGAAGCCCCCCCCGGTGAGGAAGCAGCGGAGAAAGAGATTGCTGAGGAAGAAGCAGCAGAGGAAAAAATAGAAGAGGAAAAAACGGAAGAAGAAAAAACGGAAGAAGAAAAAACGAAAGAAGAGGGAACAGCAGAGGCAGGGAATTCTTATACTGCACGCGAAATGAGCAGGAGTGAGAGAGAGCAGTTCGCTCCGTTCATCCATCACAAGAAAACAAGAAAGCAGATCGTAGAGGTAATTGATAATATCAGTCTGGCATCTTACACAGGAAATGTTGTGATCACAGGAGAAGAGGGTACGGGTACCACTGCACTTGCCAAGCTTCTTGTGAAGGAGGTTCAGCTTTCTGATAATAATTTTTCAGGCAAGGTGGCCAAAATTTCCGGGGGCAATATGAACAAGAAGGAAGTTGGAGCAACCCTGGACCGCCTCCTTGGAGGGGCGCTGATCATTGAGGGTGCAGCTTCCATGAAGAAGAATACAGTGGAATCCCTGATCAGAGAGCTGAATCAGGAAGGAAAGGGACTGATCATTATCCTTGAAGATAAAAAGGAAGCGATAGAAAAGTTCCTGACGAAATATCCGGCACTGGCAACAATCTTTAATCTCAGGGTAGATGTGGAAGCACTGGATGATCAGACACTTGTTAAATACGCAAGAAAGTACGCCCTGGAGCAGGAATATGCGATTGATGAGCTGGGTGTTCTGGCACTGCATACGAGAATTGCAGATATGCAGACCAGTGACCATGAGGTAACACTCTCAGAAATTGAAGAGATCGTGGATGAAGCGATCTATTATGCAGATAAGAAGACACCGAAGCATTTCTTTGATGTGCTGTTTGGCAAGAGATATGATGATGAGGATATGGTTGTTTTAAGAGAAAAGGACTTTATGCATTACTAAAAATCAAGGGGGTTTTCTGCATGGAAAAGAAAAAACAGACCGAGGGAACCGTATTTATTTCAGAAGCAGACCAGTATTTATTTGCTCAGGGTACACATTATGATATTTATAAAAAGCTGGGTGCGCATCCTTCAGTGGAGAATGGAAGAAAGGGAACTTTCTTTGGTGTATGGGCACCGAATGCTGCCAGCGTACATGTGATTGGTACCTTTAACGGCTGGAACGAAGAGGCAGCACCTATGACAAAGCTTGGTGCGGGTGGAATCTGGACGGTTTTTCTTCCGGGTGTAGGAACAGGGGAGCTGTATAAGTTTCTTATTACGGCACCTTCCGGCGAGAAGCTATATAAGGCAGATCCTTTTGCCAACAGCGCAGAAATGCGCCCAGGGACTGCATCAAAAACGGTTGATATTTCCGGCTATAAATGGACAGACGATCTGTGGCTCAGGGAACGTGAGGAAAGGGACTATTATAAAGAGCCGCTGGCAATTTATGAATGTCACATCGGTTCCTGGATGAGACATCCAAGACCGGAAGAGCAGGGCTTTTATAATTACCGTGAATTTGCAGACAGAATCGTAGAATATTTAAAGGAAATGAAATATACCCATGTGGAGCTGATGGGTATTGCGGAGTATCCCTTCGATGGCTCCTGGGGTTATCAGGTGACCGGATACTATGCACCTACAGCAAGATATGGAGATCCACAGGACTTCATGTATCTGGTAAACAAGCTTCACAGGAATAAGATCGGTGTGATCCTGGACTGGGTACCGGCACATTTTGCAACAGATGCACATGGACTTGGCAGATTTGACGGGCAGTGTATTTTTGAAGATCCGGATCCGAGGAAGGGCGAGCATCCAGACTGGGGTACCAAGATCTTTAATTATGGAAAGAATGAAGTTAAGAATTTCCTGATTGCCAATGCATTATTCTGGATCAAGGAATTCCATATTGATGGTATCCGTGTGGATGCAGTGGCATCCATGCTGTATCTGGATTATGGCAAGAAGGATGGCCAGTGGGTGCCGAATAAATATGGCGGGAATAAGAACCTGGAGGCAATTGAATTCTTTAAGCATCTGAATTCAGTAGTGCGTGGTACATATCCCGGATTTATGACGATTGCTGAAGAGTCAACCGCGTGGCCTGGTGTTACACATTCTATTGAAGAGGACGGTCTCGGGTTCAGCTTTAAATGGAATATGGGCTGGATGCATGACTTTTGTGAATACATGAAGCTGGATCCTTATTTCCGTAAGGATAACCATTATGCAATGACCTTTGCCATGAGCTACAATGAGAGTGAGCATTATATCCTGCCGCTTTCCCATGATGAGGTAGTCCACCTGAAATGCTCCATGGTAGAAAAGATGCCAGGCTACAAAGTAGATAAATATGCCAATTTAAGACTGGGTTACACTTATATGCTTGGACATTCCGGCAAGAAGCTGCTTTTCATGGGACAGGAATTTGGACAGGAAAGAGAATGGAGTGAAGCAAGGGAGCTTGACTGGTTCCTTCTGGAGAATGATCTGAATAAGGGTATGCATGATTATGTGAAAGAGCTTTTGCAGATCTACCGCAAATATCCCTGCCTGTATGAAAACGATAACAGCTGGGCAGGCTTTGAGTGGCTGAACTGTGATGACAAGGACAGGAGTGTATACAGTTTCTTCCGTAAATCAGAGAATGGAAAGAATGAACTGTTATTTATTCTGAATATGACTCCCATGAAGTGGGAGAATTACGTGGTTGGAGTACCGAAGAAAAAGAAATATAAGCTGCTTCTGAACAGTGACGATACAAGATTTGCGGGAAATGGAAATGTGATCCCGAAAGAGCTTGCAGCAGAAGCAAAGCCGTGTAATAACAAGAAGTACAGTATTACATTTGATCTGCCCCCGTATACAGCAGCAATCTTTCTTTTTTAGAGGTTAAGAAAACAGAATATGTTACCGAAATAAAGGGTGAATGATATGGTCATTCACCCTTGTTTTTTGCAAATAATAGGATAAAGGAAATGAGCATGAATATTATCTTTAACGGGACAGGACAGGATCCCAAGACCTATTTGAATAAAGACAGGGAGACAACAGGATATCAGAAGGCTGACAGTACCAGAGAGGTATGTTCGGCCGGGTTTGCATTAGACATTTCTGGCACAGTTACGGATAACAGCGCTTACGCAGGTCACGGAAGGACCGCAGAAGAGGTTATGCAGAAAGCGGGTATGGAGGATATTACTGCCCGCAGGAACTATATGGCAGTGATGTCTAATTCTGTATCTGACGAAGATTTTGCGAAGCTTCAGGAAGAAGGCTTTCATCCGGGCAGTACAGAGATCGATACGGTTGTCACCATTGTTGACAAGATAAAAGCAGCTCTGTTAAAGGGAGGTACACAGGTTGTTGGTTATACTGATACCATAGACGGTGAAAGCCTTGCTAGAATCACAGGAAGTGAGAGCTTTGCCAGAGAGCTGCAGAAGCAGTTCGCAGAGCAGGACATTCCTCTGACAGAGGGGAATATAGAGGAGGCTGTAACGACCTATGAGCAGCTGTCCTCCGTTTCCACTCTGAATGAGGACACCATACGATATCTGGTAGAAAATCAGCTTGACATTACTCCGGAGAACATTTACTTTGCCATTCATGCAGGATCAGCAGGAAGCGGCAGGACTGGACAGGGATACTACAGAGCCGGTGAAATGGATGGCTATTATGTAAAGAAACCGGAAACCGTGGAGTATGAAAGTCTCATGCCTCAGATTGAACAGGTGATACAGGAAGCAGGGCTTTCTGTTGATGAAGAATCTGTTTCCGATGCCAAATGGCTGATTGAAAGGGGGATACCCTTTAACACAGATAATCTGACAAAGCTGCATGAGCTGGAGAAAATGACGTTTCCCGTTTCGGAAAAGGATTTTCTGAAAGCGGCGGCAATCGCCATTTCTGATGGAAGGGCAGTGCGCAATGCTGATCTGACTGCGAAGGAGAGCCTTCTGCAGCAGGCAGTAAGAATAGAGGAAGGTACGAAGGAGCTGACAGACCGGGATGCAGACAGGATCCTGATATCAGAGCTTCCTTTTCAGCTGAAGAATCTGTTTGCAATCCATGCAGAGAGCACAGGCCTGGAAGAGACTGCAGATCAGAGCAGCAGTGATTCTCTGAAGGGAGCAGGCATGAGTGCAGACAGGATGCAGGCCAGAAGGTATCTTGAAGAGGTACGGCTTTCCATGACAGTCAGTGCCAATTTAAAGCTTTTAAGGAGCGGCTTCCAGATTGAGACAGCTCCGATGGAAGAATTGATCCGCAGGCTGTCAGAAGCAGGGATACAGGTGGATAGAGAGCTTACAGGAGAAACTGATCCGGTAAGAGCACAGGAAAAGGCAGGCTGGTACAGAGATTCCCTGCAGGCAGCAGAAAGCCTGAGGAGAGCTCCGGCAGCAGTGGCCGCGCAGATCGAGTCAGCTGATACACTGGAGGGAGCTGCACAGAAGAGCAAAGCTGTCCGTATCTCCATGGAAAAAGCCGGTGAGAAGTACGAAGAGCTGATGACAACTCCAAGAAAGGATCTTGGAGATTCCATAAAAAAAGCATTCCAGAATGTAGATGATATCCTGGCGGATATGGGTAAGGAGCTGACAGAAGAAAACAGGAAAACGATCAGGATCCTTGGCTATAACAGCATGGATATGACAGAAAAGAACTTTGAAAGGATCCGGGCATCAGAAAAACTGCTGCAGAATATTACAGACAATCTAAGACCGGGAGAGGTTCTTTCCATGATCAGGAAGGGGATCAATCCTCTTACCATGACGCTGGAGGATCTTTATACCTATCTGACGGGGCAGGAGCAGATGCCTGAAGAGGAGCTTGCCTCCTACAGTGAATTTCTTTATCACCTGGATCAGAAAAAGGAAATCAGTCAGGAAGAGAGAGATGCTTATATCGGTATTTACAGGCTTTTCCGTCAGATTGAAAAAGGGGATGATGCAGCACTGGGCGCTGTGGCAGATACTGGCAGGTCAGAAACCCTTGAAAATCTTTTGTCAGCTGTGAGAACGGCGAAGAAGAAGCATATGGATTATAAAATTGGTGATGGGAAAGAGGTTATCGAAGCAGGTGACCTTACAGATTCCATCATTGCGCAGATTGAGCGGGGGTTTATCCATACAAGAAAAGAAATGCAGCAGGCATTCACAGAGAATGATGATCCGGCGGCAGATGAGCTGGCAGAAGGGACACCGGCTGAAGGAGAAATGGCTGGAGGGGCAGAGAATTTCCGTGCAGCGGCCGCCAGCGAAGAAGAGATTTTCCGATATCTTTCAGACAATGGACAGCCTATCACGGCAGATAATCTGCTGGTGGCAGGAGAATTGCTGCGGGCACCTGCAGAACTGTTCAGGGGTATCAGGGGCTTTGAAAGAGGAGCTCAGACAGCTGGCAAAGCGAAGAAGGATCATGCAGACAGGACAGCCAGGGAGCCATCAGATGAAGCTGGTACAGACAGGATCAGTATAGAAGACCTTGGAGAAGAGTTATTATCCGGATTTACGACACAGGAGAGTGCAGGTAAGGCTTACGACCGCCTGGCAGATATTCTGTCAGAGCAGATTGAAAGACAGGCCTTTGAGAACACAACAGATATCCTGGACGTAAGATATCTGCACAGTCTTTGCAGACAGGTAGGCTTTCTGAGATCTATGGCCAAAGAAGAAAATTATACCCTGCCGCTTCAGATAAATGGAGAGCTGACAGCGGTAAATCTGACTATGATCCATAAGGAGGGGGCGGAAAGTAAGGTTACTATCTCTCTGGAAACGGAAGCGCTTGGAAAGAATGCAGCGGAGTTTTCCTTTGGAAAGATGGGACTTACAGGCTGCAGCATCAGTCAGGAAAGACGTGCTGCAGAGAAGCTTTCCGGAGAGGCTGAGCTTTTCCGGAAAATGCTCTCTGAGGAAGAGATCCGGGCAGGAGACATTCACTTCATTACAGAAGAAACCCTGGATCCTGCCGGTTATGCGTTAAAGGCCGGATCTAGTAAGGAAAAAGGACAGACGGATGCAGCCCTGTACCGGGTTGCCAGAACATATATCAGTTTTATCAGACAGATAAGCAGAAAGGAATCAGAATAAGATGAAAATTAATTTTAATGCGTCCGCAGCAATTGCCAATAATGCACTGACAAGAAACGACAATAAGCTGGCGGCATCCCTGGGAAAGCTTTCCTCCGGCTATAAGATCACGCACGCCAAGGACAATCCGTCAGGACTTGCCATGGCCAAGAGAATGAATGCACAGATTGCGGGTGTTTCTGTTGCAACAGATAATGCAGGCGATGGTATTTCTGTGATCGAGATCGCAGATGGAACCATGTCAGAGATCCATGATATGCTGCAGCGTCTGAATGAGCTTTCTGTAAAAGCAAGTACAGGAACCCTGACGGAACAGGATCGTGAGATCATCAATAATGAAGCCCAGCAGCTGAAAGAGGAAATTGACAGAATCTCAGGAGAGGCTGAGTTTAATGGACAGAAGATCCTGGATGGATCCTTTGACCTGAAAGGGTATACCGATAACGTTGATGTGAAGGTTGCTTATTATGGAGATGAGGTTAAAGCGGGACAATATCAGGTGGCAGACCTGAAGATCGGTACGGATAAGGATGGCGAACTGGATTCGGCAAAGTCCTCTGTAACAATTACGGGACCCGACGGACAGACTGTTGCCGGAGCAAAGATAAGTGGTATAGACGGTAATATCGCCACGATCACCGGAGACAATGGATTTGAACTGAAGCTGGAGATCCGGAGCGGCATACGGAAGGATGCTGTTACTACAGTTAATAATTTTAATAAGATGGAGCTTGCAGGCTTTGGCGCTATGGACACTCAGATCGGTGCTAATGAAGGACAGCAGCTTGGCATCCGTATCCCCAGAATTTCCTGCCTTAATATGGGAATCGAATCTCTGGATCTGACGACTGCAGAGGGTGCGACAAAAGCGATCGATCAGGTTGATGCAGCTATTAAATATGTATCGGAGGCAAGAAGCCGGATCGGTGCTTACCAGAACCGTCTGGAGCACACAGTCAGCAGCCTGGATATTACTTCGGAGAATATGACGGCAGCTTATTCCAGGATCATGGATACAGATATGGCGGAAGAAATGACAGAATATACAACTCTGCAGGTACTTTCCCAGGCAAGTACCTCCATGCTGGCGCAGGCCAATGAAAGACCTTCCCAGGTACTTCAGCTTCTGCAGTAAGTACAGATTTCTGACACATAGAGGGAAATGAAATGACGGATGAAAAGAAACAGCAGTATACGCTGAAAATATCTCAGGCAAGCCGGACACAGCTTGTAGTGATCTTATATGAAATGACACTGGATTATCTGAAGGAAGCAGAAGATGCGGCTGGCAGCAGGGATGAGGCAGCCTTTCATACCGGTATCAAACGGGCAAGGGCATGTATCCACGAACTGAGCCACTCTCTGAATCATGAATACCCTGTTTCCGGAAACCTGCTGCAGCTCTATCTCTTTGCGGACAGGACGCTGATCCAGGCAGATGCCAGACAGGATGCCGCACTGCTAAAGGAGCCGGAGGATATGGTCAGAAAACTTAAGGATGCTTATGAGACTATCAGTGAGCAGGATGATTCCGGTGCCGTTATGGAAAACACGCAGGCCGTTTATGCAGGACTTACCTATGGCAGAGGAGCTCTGAACGAGAGCTTAGCTGATCAGGGTAGCAGCCGGGGCTTCCGTGTTTAAAACAGAAGCAGTAGTTTTTTCTTCAGGCAGCATACACAGGTGTGCTGCCTGTTCCATTAAAAATTTATAGCGCTTCAGCACAGAATTGACCTCGTAGATATAGCAGTCGATGAGATCCGGTTCTGTGACATTGTCAAAGCCCGCATATGCGATCTCCAGGGCTTTTTTTGTTTGCTCCAGATCAGAAAGAAGAGCATTTCTCTGTAGTTCTTCCTCCGAAAGGGTTCTGTTGGTATGGGAAGAAAATCCAAAATATGATTTCATGTGCAGCCTCCCAGATATTTCCTTTTGAAAAAAGTATAGTCCGGGTTTCTGGCTTTTATTCATAAATTACATGAAGAAACATATATAATTACAGGAGATGTCTGGCTGGCCTGGACATACAGACAGCTGGACTGGAGAGAGGACGGAGAAAGATTTAAAAAAATGAAATTGATGGAAAAAATTTTGAATTTCATATTGCGGGGCATGGCAGGCTGTCTGCTTTTTTATCTGGGGAATCAGGTGCTTGGCGGCATCATGGAGGGGATCCACGTTGGCTATAATCTGATCACATTTTCTATAGCAGGTTTTCTTGGGATCCCCGGGGTGCTGGCACTGTATGGTGTGCAGTTTTATATGCTGCTGTGAACGGATGCTATATTTCCATGTGGTAACCGCAGCAATCCAGGATCAGCTCACAGAATACAGAATTGGCCCATGAAAACCATGGACGGGTATATTGTGCAGGGTCATCTACCAGAAAAGCCTCATGCATGAGGTCAGTGCCTGCATCTGTATGAGTCAGCGTGTCAAGGAGCTGCTCACGCTCTTTGGCAGATGTAGTAGTCAGTGCCTGCATGGCGAGTCCGATATGCCATATATAACGGGCTGGTGTATGTGGGCTTCCAATGCCTTTTGCACAGGCTCCGGCATAATAATAAGGGTTTCTGTCACTGAGGATGATCTCTCTTGTGTTCAGATACCGCCCATCTTTCCTGTCGCAGTATCCGATATAGGGAAGTGACAGAAGGCTGGGAAGATTGGCATCATCCATGATGTTATATTCGCCAAATCCGTCTATTTCATAAGCATAAAATTCTTTACTTTGACCAGGAACAATAGAAAGGGATTCTATTGCTTTCCGCAAATCTGAGGAAAACTGGTGTGCCTCTGCTGCTAACACAGAGTCATGATATATCTGCTCAGCTATTTCTGAAATATTTTCAAGAATAACGCTGGCGAGCATGTTGGAAGGAATTAAATATCCATAAGTACAGGAATCATCACTTGGGCGGAAGCCGGACCATATCAGCCCAATATTGCTTTTTACCAGTGTGCCCTTTCCATTTCTGGATAATGTGTCAGTGGGAACGCAGTTCATGCGTTCAAAGGTGTAGGGAGATTTATGCTCATGATCCTGTTCTGTACGGAATACGGATATAATCGTTTTTGCGGATTTTAACCAGTCCATGGTAAAGTGTGCTGTATAACCGGTATTTTTCCAAAAGAGATAAGAGAGCTGGACAGGAAAACAAAGAGAATCAATTTCAAATTTTCTTTCCCATAATTCCGGCTTCATATCTGTTTTGTCGTGCTCCCAGCAATTACCATTTGCACATTCATTAAAGGCGTTGGCATAAGGATCTATCTGGATACATTGCATCTGCTTCTGGATCAGGCCGCTTATGATGTCAGCAATCTCCGGATCCTCTTTGGCAAAAAAGAGAAAAGGACGGAGCTGGCAGGCTGAATCACGAAGCCACATGGCTGGAATATCTCCGGTAATAACAAATATGGAACCGTCGTCCAGTACTTTTATGGTGGTCTGTAATGTATTGGAAATACAGTTTTCAAACATAACAGCAATTTTGCTGTCAGAACCAAACCGGTCTTTTACCTGCTGGATTGTCTGGTCAATGACAGGATAATGATCTTTTATAGTTATCATAATAAAGCACCTTTCCTTAATAATATTGGTTTTTGATTTTTCATAGGCATCCCAGAATGCTTGGTCATTCTTTAAGCGTTTTACACAGCCAAACACATTTGATGTGCTGACAACAAAGGAAGAAAGCTTCTGGTAAAACGTATCCTTTCTAAAATTATCATTTATATACTCCTCGAGTATAACATAAACGAAAAATAATTTAAACTATTTTATAAAAATCTTTTATAAAATAGTTATGTAAATATACTTTACAAAACAGAGGGGCGATGTTATGATGAGAAACAGAAGGGGGAATTGTAAATGAAAAATACGACACGGGTTCTGAAAGAAGCGAATAAATATCTGATCATGCAGACCATCCTTCAGTACCAGCCACTAACGATAGAAGAGATCGTACGCAGAACGATGGTCAGCCGGCCTACTGTTCTTGAGGTGATCAAGGAGCTGCAGGAGAATAATTATATCATCAAGGAAGGACAAGTCAAGAGTACGGGTGGAAGACCTGCGGATCTGATACTGATCAATGCAGAAGCCTGTTATGCAATAGGTGTGGATCTGGAGTTTGCTATCCATACGGCCAGACTTGCAGTAACAAATGCAGCCAGAAAAATTGTCGGTTCTAAAGAAATCCACTTTGAGGATGATGCAGATGCCGAAATGATCATGAAGAGTCTTATAGATGAAATTGACAGCATGGTAAGGCAGACCGGTATCAGTATGGATCAACTGGCAGGTATTGGACTTGGGCTTCCTGGAAATGTTGATGAACCAAACGGAATTTCTATTCACATTGAACGTATCAGAAACTGGGATGATATCCATGTCAGGGATATATTAGAGGAGAAATTCCATGTGCCCGTATATATCAAAAATGATGTCCATCTGCTGGCTGAGGCAGAACGTGAAAAATATATGTCATCTGACATACAGGATTTTCTTTATATTGGACTTCGCTCTGGTATAGGAAGTGCTATTTTCTACCACGGACATGCCCTGGACGGACGTCAGGGCAATGCAGGCTTTATCGGACATACAACGGTCAATCCGGAAGGACCCCTGTGCTCCTGTGGCAGACATGGATGTCTGGATGCATTTGCAAGTGAGATAGCAATGAACAAAGAATATAAAGCGCGGTGTATTAAGGCGGGAAATTATAATGCGGAAGAGGAAAGGCACCGGACAGTGCTGGATTTTATTGACAAGGCAGAAAAGGGAGAAGAAATCAGCTGCCAGATATTGAAGCAGTCTGCTTTTTATATTGGAATTGCTGTCGCAAATATGATCAAGACTCTGGAGGTTACCACAGTGATCATTGGTGGATATCCTCAGATTAAGGACAGTGAATTCATAAAAGAGATCAAAGAAACAGCAAGGCAGTATATGATGAGAGGATATGAAAATGAAATTGATATCAGGGTCGGCTCATTAAAACAGGAGGAGTATCCCTTAGGGGCATGCTGTCATGTGTTAAGTAATATCTTTGAAAAGCCAAAGCTTTCGCTGAAGGTGTAACAAAGTGCGGTATTCCGCAAGGAAATTATATAAATATACTTACCTGGCTCTTGGTATGCCGGTACCTATCTTTCTGTGCAGAAGCTATTGCATCGGTCTGGCGAAAGAGCTGGAGGAATCCGCAATTATTGATGGCTGCTCCAGAACAAAGATGCTTTACAAGATCGTATTACCCTTAATACGTCCGATTCTTGTAACCGTAGCTGTTCTGAATGCATTATGGGTTTGGGGGGAGAATTTCTGGTGGCATTTCTGGTATATGGAAATGGAAAGCCTATGACACTGCCGCTTTCACAGCAGTACTTTTACGGAACATACAGTAATCAGTGGAACCTGATCTTAGCCAATTTCGTTATTTCCAGCATCCCTATTATTCTTTTCTATATCCTGATGCAGAAAAATATAGTAAAGGGAATAGCTGCCGGTGCCGTAAAGGGTTAGAGAATCATACAAATGAGGAGATATTATGTGAATTGGTGGACTGGAGGCAGGCGGGACCAAGATTGTCTGCGCTGGAAGCAGATAAGAAGGCTGTTTAGTAAAAATTACAACACCAGAATCGCCAGTATTTATCAGGAGTTTTCGAATACCGCTGTTTCATACAGCGGTATTCTTTGTAAGTATGTACCAAAGTTTGTATTTTTTTGAAAGACCTATTTACAAACGAAATTTTATTCTATATAATTCGACCTATAAACAAACAACAGTTGTTTATTTTCTAGAATCAAAACGATCAACAGAGTTATTTTCCGGAAGATCACAGGAAAGCTTCTTTCCAACATTCAACAAATGTTTCAAACGTAACTTGATAACCACACAGAGAGTATTACAGAAAGGGGTAATGTATACCATTGAACAGAAGAATCCTTGCGATTCTTGATAGTGAGGAAAACTATGCCTATCGCCTTATGGACTTTATCACAACAAAGGGGAATGTCCCATTTGAAGTCCATGTCTTTACACGGGATGACAAATTCTATTCTTTTCTGGAAAAGGAGAAGGTAGAATGCTTGCTCGTATCAGAGAACGCATATCAAAAGAAGGTCGAAGCTCTGGAAATTCCACATATTATCATCCTGAGCGAAAATGGAACCAATTTAAATCAGGCACTTTATCATGTAAATAAATATCAGTCCTGCGACAGGGTGCTCCGGGAGGTTATGGAGCAGTATTCAGGGGGAAATGGAAAGGAAATTGCCGTAACTGCCTGCCGCAGAGGAAAAATGAAGATCATAGGGATTTATACTCCGGTAGGACGCTGCCTGCAGACGACATTCTCATTGACGCTGGGGCAGATGCTTGCCCGGAAGCATAGGACGCTTTATCTGAATTTTGAGGCATATTCAGGGCTTGGGAAAATGCTGAACCGGGAATTTGAGGGAGATCTTTCGGATTTGACCTATTATTTCAGCTGCGCCAGGGAAAAGCTGTTTTATCAGCTGAAAAGCCTGACAGAATGCGTAGGAGGACTGGATTTTATTCCGCCTGCGGATGTATATCAAAGCCTGTCAGGAATCCGGGGAACAGACTGGATCGATCTATTCCAGGAGATTGAGAAGATCACGGATTACGAATATCTGATCCTGGATCTGTCGGATTGTCTGATGGATCTGTGGGAGGTGCTGAAAAACTGTGATCTGATCTATACCATTGTGAGGGAGGATGCACTGGCTGAAGCGAAAACAAGTCAGTATGAAATGGCGCTGGAAACAATGAAGTACAAGGAGATCACAGGAAAAACGAGGAAATGGATGCTGCCGCTGTTCCGTAAGCTGCCCATGCATTTTGGGGAACTGACATATGGAGACCTTGCAGCCTATATCCGAAAGGAGGTTTTCCCGGAGCTTCTTAGAAAGGAGGAGCATGCGGACTGATGAACTGGTACTTGTAGAGGAGGAGATCATAAACCGGATGGATCTGACGCAGGATCTGAAGGAAGAGGAGGTCTGTGAACTGATTGATACAGAGATTCTGAGAGAGGGAAAAAGAAGACATCTGGAGCTTTCTTCCATGACGATCCTGCGGAAAAATATTTATCATGCGATCAGGGAGCTGGGTAAGCTGCAGGAGCTTCTGGAGGATCCTGAAATTACAGAGATCATGGTCAATGGGACAGACCCTGTTTTCATCGAAAAGGGAGGAAGATTATTACAGATCCCGGTACGCTTTGAAACGGAAGAAAAGCTCTGTCATGTGATCTGGCAGATAGCAGCCGGATGTAACCGGACGGTAAATGAAGCCAGGCCCATTATGGATGGACGGCTTAAGGACGGATCCAGAGTCAATGTCGTGCTGCCACCGGTGGCATTAAATGGCCCGGTACTCACTATAAGACGTTTCCCTGAGAAACCTATAACCATGGAACAGCTGATCCGGTTTTCTTCAATCAGCCGGGAAGCAGCAGAGCTTCTGGAATCTCTTGTAAAAGCCGGATATAACATCCTGGTGAGCGGTGGTACCGGAAGTGGGAAGACAACTGCACTTAATGCCCTGTCGGCGTTTATTCCGCCAGAAGAAAGAGTGATCACCATTGAAGATTCTGCGGAGCTGCAGCTTCAGGGACTGCCAAATCTGGTAAGGCTGGAAACAAGGGTGGCCAGTGTGGAAGGCTGCCAGGAGATCACCATCCGGGATCTGATCCGTACATCTTTAAGAATGCGTCCAACACGCTTGATTGTTGGAGAAGTAAGAGGGAAGGAGGCGATCGATATGCTGCAGAGTGTGAATGTAGGACACTGTGGGATGACAACGATACATGCCAATAGCATCAGGGATGTGGTCAGCAGGCTGGAGACACTGGTACTGATGGGGATGGAGATTCCCATTCCGGCGGTTCGGCGGCAGATCAGTGCCGGATTTGATCTGATGGTGCATCTTGGGAGGCTCCGGGATGGGACAAGACGGGTGCTGGAGATTGCGGAGCCGCTTCCTTTTACAGAAGGAGAAATTCAGTTCCGGAGCCTTTACCGGTTTCGGGAGGTGGCAGAAAGAGAGGGCAGGATCATTGGTGAACTGGAAAAGGTGGGAGAGCTTATGCAGAAAGAAAAGCTCCGGGCAGCCGGGATCTGCGTCTGATGGCTTTTACCGGATTTCAGCAAAGGAACATTGGATCCTGACTGGAAAGAGTGTGGCAGCTGTGGTACTGCTGACATACTGCTTTTACCGGAGAGCAGGAGCAGCCCTGCTCCTGCTGCCTGTCGGGATTATGTATTACTGCCGGGAGAGGAGACTTTTGCTTGGAAAGAAGAAGGATGACCTGTTACAGCAGTTTAAGGAACTACTGCAGCTTACAGTAGCTTCCCTGAAAGCGGGATATTCAGCAGAAAATGCTTTTTTGAAAGGCAGGGAGGATATGGCGGAGCTTTTCGGAGAGGAAAGTGAGATCTGCAGGATACTGGGACTTTTAAAGACAGGGCTTCAGAATAACAGAAGCCTTTCCGGATTGTGGCAGGAGATTGGGAAAATCTGTCAGATAGAAGAGATCACTGACTTTGCAGAGGTATTTTCGGTAGCGAAGGAAAGCGGCGGCAATATGGTGTCGGTCATGGAGCAGGTCTGTGGTGTGATCGAGGGCAGGGCAGAAACGAAAAAGGAGATTGCTGTAATGCTTAGTGCCAGGATACTGGAACAGAAAATTATGAATGGAATGCCGTTTCTCATCATTCTGTATATTACGGTTACATCGCCCGGATATTTTGATGCCTGCTACAGCAGTGCAGCCGGGAATATATTAATGACAGGATGTCTTTCCCTTTATCTGTTTGCTTATTTCCTGAGCTGCCGGCTGGTGGAGGTGGAAGTATAGGTGATAGATAAACAGAGAATGTTCCTTTTTTCGCAGCTGTTTCCGCGGGAAAAGGCAGAACAGAAATATGAGTCATTTTATCGCAGAAAACGGCGGCTGCTGATCCTTATGGGAGCAGCTTGTATAGTAGTCATTCTTCTTCTTTGTATCAGCAGAGAAGAAAAAAGGAATCTGTCAGAAGAGGGAACACTGCAGCGGAAGGAATGGAATGAAGGATCCTATGAGGTTATCCTGCAGGGGAACGGTATATATGGAAAAGAACGGATGGTCCTTACTGTTACGGAGAGAAGGCTGACGCAGGAAGAGCTGGAAGCGCTGAAAACAGAAGCAGTGCAAAGGCTGACATCAGAGATCCTGAATGGAAACGGAAGTCTTAAGCGGGTTACTCACAGGCTGCTGCTTCCGGGGTATCTGGATGGGCTGCCCTTTCAGATTTCATGGGAAAGCAGTAATGCTCAGATTATAAACAGCCGGGGTGAAATTACCGCAGAGGAGATCCCGGAGGATGGACTGTCTGTCAGCCTTTATGCCGGTCTTTCCTATGAAGAAAGCTCCTTTACAGAAGAAATACCGCTGTGGGTATATCCAGAGAGAATGACTGAAGAGGAGGCTTACCGGAAGGAATTGCAGGAGCTGCTCTTAAAAACTGACAGAGAAAACCCTGAGGAGAAGGAAATATGGCTTCCGGAAGAAATGGATGGCCAGCCCATCTGTTGGCAGGAAGAATTAGACAAAACAATATTCATTGTGATCCCATTTCTGGTCATGGGGATGATTCTGCTTTCATTTTCACTGGACAGGAAGCTTTACGAAAAGGAAAGAAAAAGAGAAAAGGAGATCAGAAGAGCATATCCGCAGTTTGTATCAAAGCTGCAGCTTTTGATCGGGGCAGGCATGACACCAAGAGCTGCCTTTATCCGGATCGGAAGAGAGTATGAGAGAAAGTGCAGGGAAGGAGGAAAAAGACAATATCTTTATGAGGAGGTTGTACTGGCTGGCTTCGCTTTTCAGAATGGAAAAGCAGAAACAGAGGTTTACAGGAGCTTTGGAAGAAGATGCAGGGAAAGAGAGTGCAGCAGACTTTCCTTTATTCTGGCAGCAAATCTGAGGCAGGGAAATGAGAAGCTGCTGTCACTTCTTGCAGAAGAAGCAGAGACAGTGCTTTTGGAGCAGAGATACCGGGCAAGAAAATACGGGGAGGAAGCGGGGACGAAGCTTTTATTTCCCATGCTTATCATGCTTCTGGTGGTCATGTTTCTGATCCTGCTGCCGGCGATGGGGAGCTTCAAAAAGGGATAATATATGAATTTGATGGGAGGAAACTATATATGGAAAACAAAATAATGACAGAGGTAAATGAGAAAAAAGTGTCAGGCAGCAGCTTTGACAACAGGGGAATGGGAACGGTGGAAATGATCCTGATCATCGTGGTACTGATCGGTCTGGTACTGATCTTTAAAACACAGATCATGGAACTGACAGAAAGTATTTTTCAAAAGATTGCGGCAGACAGCTCTGCAATTCTGGCATGATGAAGGGATATCTGACAGTATTTCTGTCTCTTTCCCTGTCGATTCTTTCCGGTGTAATTCTGACACTGACGGCGCTTGCCATCAGAAACGGACAACGGCTCAGAATGGAGTGCATAGCAGATATCAGTATGAATTCTGCGCTGGCAGAATTTGAGAAGACATTACATGACAGATATGGGCTTTTCTATGTAGATCTTTCTTATCAGGAGGCGAAGCCTTCCCTTCAGAATATGGAACGGCGGCTGCAGTATTATCTTTCGGAAAATATTGCACTGTTTCAGAACAGTGACCTGTGGGGCAATCTTGCATTGAAAAATGTAGTGGTCAATGATGTGCAGACAGCTGCAGACGGACAGGGAGGGTCTATGAAAAATCAGGCAGTGCAATATATAGAAGACTATGGAATCCACAGAGAGGAGACAGAGATACTATCAAGTGGTGACAGTATCTTAGGTACAGGGCAGGAAGACGCCATGGGAGCGTGGAGTGCCTTAATGGAAGTGATAGCCGGTATGGAGCTGCCTTTGATCCAGAATGATAAGGGAGAGTGGGAAGAAGTGCCTCTGTCAAATCCGGCAGACAGGGCATATGGATTTACGGGAAGTGATGTACTGTTTCTGGTTGGGGCACCTATAGATCGCATTCCGGTGGGAAAGATCCGAAAAGAAGATTATCTGTCAGGACGAGATAGCGGTGACAGGAGTGACCTGCAAGGGCAAAAAGAGGCAGATACCGGTCAGTTTATAGCTTATCTGTTTGAAATGATGGGAAATTACCGCAGTGGCAGGGAGGATGGACTTCTAAAGTATCAGCTTGAGTATATAGCAGAGGGAAAGGAGTCTGATTATGAAAATCTGCAGGCAGTGGTGGAGAAGCTGGCAGGGATCCGCTTTGCGATGAATGCAGAGGCTGTATTTTCTGACGGTGATCTGGTATCAGAGGCGGCAGGACTTGCAGAAGGTCTACAGGCAGTGTCCCTGAACCCTGCGTTTTTGAAGCCTGTAACAGAAAGTATTCTGTATGCCTGTGCTTATCTGGAAGCATTGTCAGAGGTAAAAGTGTTACTGGAAGGTGGGAGAGTGAGTCTGAGGAAAGAACGCTGGGTGATCCGCCCGGCTATGATTGCAGAAGCGGAAATACAGAGAGGTCAGAACATATCTTCTGGGATCAGCTATGAACAGTACCTAGCAGGTATGATTTCAGCACTGCCGGAGAAGGAACGAAACTATAGGGCGATAGATATCATGGAAATGGATATCCGGATGCTGACAGGAAATACCGGATTTGCCATGGACTGCTGTGTGGAACGGTTCCGGGCACAGATCCAGGCAGCAGGATCCGTTCGTGGAAACTATCTGATCGACAGAACCTATGGATACTATTGAAAAGGAGGAAGAGAAAGGTGCTCTCCAGATTTAAAAGAATACAACTATGCAAACTAAATTCAAAGATCCCTTCTCTCATCACATCTGAAAAAAGGAGAGCATCTCTCTCTTCCTCTTTTTTCCTGAAAGGGGGAATGGCACTGGAGGGATGTCTGGTTCTTCCATTGTTTCTGTTTTTCATGAGCACACTGCTGTATGGCATGGAAGTGGTTCGTTTTCAAAATAATGCTTTTAGTTCCATGCACCGTGCCATCAGCAAATCGTGCTTTCTTGCTTATGAAAAATATGGTGGCTCAGGTGAACAGGAAGGAGATTTGTGCAAAATGGTCAGAGAGACACTGGATCAGGAACCGTTTCCTTATCTTTGCGTAAAGGGTGGAGAGATGGGAATGACAGTTCAGGCAGAAGCAGATGCTTATGAAAATATATCTGTGAAAATAGATTACGACATAAAGCCGTTTATTTACTTCCTCCCGATAGGGACTCTGAAGATCGAAGATGGGATCTTCGGGCACGGTTTTACCGGATATGTTCCCGGGAATTGTGGAAAACCAGAAGGCGGAACAGAAATCTATGTGTATATCACAGAAAATGGAACCAGATACCATCTGTCAGATCAGTGTACCTATCTGCGGGTGAAGGTTCAGGCAGTTTCTGCAGAGGAAACAGAAAATATGCGGAACGGCTCCGGAGAAAAGTATACAGCATGCGAACGATGTAAACCGGTAAAAGGCGGTCTTGTTTATCTGACAGCATGGGGAAACCGCTATCATGGGGAGTCCGACTGCAGCGCATTGCAGAGAACTGTATACATGGTGCCGCAGTCAGAGGCTGGCAGCAGGAGTGCCTGCAGTAAGTGTGGGTGAGATGGGGAATGAACAGATTTATGATAAATGATTATGCAGGAGAATGTCTGGCACTGCTGTTTCTTGCCTGGTTTTCAGCAGAAGATATCCGGGACAGGAGGCTGTCTCTGACAGAGCTTTCAGGCAGCCTTCTGCTTGGAATGCTATATCTTACGTTGACTGGAGGCTTAGATAATGGAAAATTGCCTTACCGGATGCTGCCGGGATTATTCCTGCTTTTGCTGGCATATCTTACCAGTGAACAGGTGGGATATGGGGATGGCCTGGCAGTTCTTATCCTTGGCTGTTTTCTGGGGGCAGGGAAATGTGCAGCCGTATGTGGGACGGCCTTTATGCTGTCCGGTCTTTTTACTACAGGAAAAATATGCCTGAAAAAGGAAGAACCGGTTCCGTTTCTGCCCTTTTTACTGGGAGCGCTGGAGGTGGTACTGCTTGTGGAATAAAAAGGTAAATGGATATCTGACGGTGGAAGCATCCTTTGTAATGCCGATAGTACTGTTTCTCTATCTGCTGGTAATTCTTCTGGCCTTTTTTCTTTATAACAGATGTGTCATCTCCCAGGATCTTTATATTCTGGCACTGCGTGGCAGCAGGTTTACGGACCATGGCTCCCTTTACGGGGAAGTGATTTATGGAGATATGGCAGAAAAAGGCACAGATACGGATTATCTTAGGGAAACGCTGGCAGACAGGCTGCAGTATTATCCGTTTTATGATCAGCAGGAAAGTGAGCTCCATACAGATGGAATATATGGGGATGTTGAAATTGGTACCAGTGGTTATGATGGTGCACTGACAGTAAGCAAACGGCTGGAACGATTGAATATCAGGGAAGAAATACGAAAGGTGAGACAGAGTAAATGAGAGAGATCAGTTATCATAAGGATTATCGTCATAATTATCTGATCATCCGTGAGGATGAAATGACAGGAGATGACTATCAGAGAAAAATGATCACGGAAAACCGGATCAGAGGGCTGCTGCCCTGTCAGATCCGGTATATTAACGGGGAAACGCTGCTTTATTATGAAATCACATCAAAACAGAGTGTGAAAGGCCTGTTTGAAGGAAAGCACCTTACTATGAAAGAACTGAAGGGCTTATTCATCAGCTTGAAAATGGTGATGGAGGAGACAGCTTCTTTTCTGCTGCCGGAGGATGGACTGCTGATAGAACCGGATATGATCTTTACAGAGTTGGAAAAAGATGAATTTTATTTTGTCTATGATCCTTTTTCGGAGAGCAGAGGGGCACAGACACTGATCACTCTTTTGGAATTTCTGGCAGATCATGTGGACGGAGAAGATAATGCTGCCCTGCAGGCGGTATATCATATGCTGGATCTGGCAGAAAAGGAACAGTTTGTACTGGATGAAATCGTGGAGTGGTTTGGTGAAGAAGAACAGCCAGAGAACGTTCCAGAACTGGAAAAAGAAATACATGAGATGCAAATGGAAGAACCATATCCCTGTTATGAAGAGCAGGAACCGGCAGAGAATCCGGCAATTCAGAGGTTGATCAGTACACAGGCAGCAAAAGTCTATCTGGTCTGTGCGGTTTTTCTGAGTGTGGTACTTGGTTACCTGACATATACATATGAGCTTTCGGAAAAATTGCTTGTCTTCAGTTACGCAGGATTTTTTCTGGCAGGGCTGCTGGTGATTCTTTCATTGGGGGCAGTTATAGTCAGGAAGCTTTCTGGCAGAAAGCAAAAGAGAGAAACGGAAAATCTGTCATTCAGGGAAACGGAAGAGGAAATGTTTTCACATGGAATCTATGAAGAGGCCCGTTCTGAAAGAGTACAAGGTCAGCGGAAGGAATATGGGGATACCGTCTATATTCCATGGACAGCAAACAGCGAAAACAAGCTGTACGGAGTAGGGAAGGATAATAAATTCCATATTGACCTGAACCGGCTGCCGATCACAGTGGGAAAGCTGGCCGGGAGCGTGGATATGGTGATCGATAATCAGAGCATCAGCCGGGTACATGCCCGGTTCACCAGAGAAGGAACGAGAATCTGCATGACAGATCTGAATTCTACTAATGGGACTTTCAAGAATGGACTGCGTCTGACGCCTAATACTTCTGAGATCCTGGAACCCGGTGACGAGATCCGTCTTGGAAAGCTGAAATTTGTATATCGTTAAGAAGATTGCATAATCCGGCGTCCATGGTATAATTAAAAAACAGGGCAGACATTAACCGAAAGGGTTGGATAATCAGAATGAAAATAGCAATTTATTATGGTGGCCGCGGACTGATCGATGATCCCACATTATATGTGATCAACAAAATGCAGGAGGTTCTGGAGGAACTGCATGTAACAGTAGAGAGGTACCACCTGTATGAACTGAAGAACACGATCACTACGCTGCCTAAGACCCTAAAGGAAGTAGACGGTATCATTCTGGCTACGACCATAGAATGGTTTGGTATTGGCGGTTATATGCAGCAGTTTCTGGATGCCTGCTGGCTGTATGGAGATAAGGAAAAGATTGCCAGCATTTATATGTGTCCAGTGGTCATGTCTACGACCTATGGAGAGCGGGAGGGCAAGCTGAATCTTGAAAATGCCTGGGAAATCCTGGGCGGTAAGCCATGCAGTGGTCTCTGCGGCTATATTGCCGATATTGCAGATCTGGAAGGTAACGAGGAGTATAATAGTATCATTGAAAAGAAAACAGAGAATATTTATCGGACAGTAAATCAGAAGATGGCTAGCTTCCCGGCCAGTAACCAGGCTGTGAAGCAGCTTGTTTCCAGCACCAGAAATACAGATCTGACACCGCAGGAAACAGAACAGCTTTCCCAGTATGCAGCAGATGACAGCTATGTAAAGCGGAAAAAGGAGGATATTCAGGAGCTTACCAGCCTGTTCCGGGATCTGATGGGAACAGAGGAGCAGGAAAATACAGAGGATGAGTACTGCAGGGAGCTGCAGAGCCATTTTGTGCCACAGGCAGGTTTTAAGGCTGTTTATAAGCTCCAGCTTGAAGAGAAAAAGAAGCCACTGATCATTGAAGTAAATGGAACAGAGATCCGGGTATATTACGGGAATGTGAACAGTGCAGATGTGGAGATTCAGATCGGACGCAGTGCAGTAGATGATATTATCCATGGCAGGATGACATTTCAGAGAGCCTTTATGGGGGGGCTCATGAAAATGAAAGGTGATTTTAAAGTATTACGTACACTGGATCAGATCTTTCAGTTTATGGATCAGAAATTGTAAAGCATATGGTAACAACAGATAATGATAACAGGTTCCTGTGAAATACAGGAGGGAAGGAAAGAAATATGAAGAATGATAATTGTATTTTCTGTAAAATTGCAGCTGGAGAAATCCCGTCAAAAACATTGTATGAGGATGAAAAATTCCGCGTGATCCTTGATCTTGGTCCAGCTACCAGAGGACATGCACTTGTGATCCCGAAGGAGCATTATGCAGATCTCTATGAGATACCTGAAGAGACTGCCGGAGAAGCCATGAAGGTTGCTAAAAAGATGGCAGCTGTTATGACAGAAAAGCTGAAAGCAGATGGCTTTAACATTGTTCAGAATAATGGTGAGGTGTCGGGACAGAGTGTATTCCATTTCCATATCCACCTGATTCCCAGATATGAAGGAGATGGACATATCCTTTCCTGGAATCCTGGAAGTCCGTCCCAGGAAGAACTGGAAGAAGTAAAGCAGCAGATTCTTGGATGATCTGTCTGGAAAATCTGAAAGGAAGGAACAGACCATTGAGAACAGTAAAGACCAAACAGATCACAGAAAATATCAGGGAAATGTGCATTGAAGCCAACCATTTTCTGACAGGAGATATGACAGAAGCATTGGACAGGGCAAGAGAGTCTGAAAAAGCGCCTCTTGGAAAACAGATTCTGCAGCAGCTTCAGGAAAATCTGCAGATTGCAGGAGAGGATATGATCCCGATCTGTCAGGATACCGGAATGGCAGTGGTATTTGCAGAAGTTGGACAGGATGTTCATATAGAAGGTGGTCTTCTGGAAGATGCCATACAGGAGGGTGTGCGCAGAGGATATACAGAAGGGTTTCTGCGTAAATCTGTGGTAAAGGATCCACTGATCAGGGAAAATACAAAGGATAATACACCGGCGGTTATCCATTATACGATTACATCCGGAGATAAGATCAGATTGACATTGGCTCCTAAGGGGTTTGGGAGTGAAAATATGAGCCGGATCTTTATGCTGAAACCGGCAGATGGAATTGAAGGTGTGAAAAATGCCATACTTACAGCAGTAAAGGATGCTGGACCCAATGCATGCCCGCCTATGGTAGTTGGCGTGGGAATTGGTGGTACCTTTGAGAAGTGTGCACTGATGGCCAAGCAGGCACTGACAAGACCGGTGAATGAGCATTCTCTCATTCCTTATGTAAAGGAAATGGAGGAAGAGCTTCTTGAAAAGATCAATAAAACAGGGATCGGACCGGGAGGACTTGGGGGCAGTACCACTGCACTGGCCGTGAACATTAATACTTTTCCCACACATATTGCAGGGCTGCCTGTAGCAGTGAATATCTGCTGTCATGTAAACAGACATGCAGTCAGGGAAATCTGACAGGGAAGAGAGGACAGGATATGGAACGACATATGACAGTTCCCTTTGGGGAAAAGGAAACATCCGGGCTGAAAAGTGGAGATTACGTATATCTTACAGGTACCATCTATACTGCAAGAGATGCGGCACATAAAAGAATGTATGAGGCTTTGCAAAGAGGAGAGAGCCTGCCGTTTGATCTGAAGGATAATCTTATCTATTATATGGGACCATCTCCTGCCAGGGAAGGAAGACCTATCGGATCTGCAGGCCCTACGACTGCTAGCAGAATGGATAAATATGCGCCTGCGCTGCTTGATCTTGGACTTCGGGGAATGATCGGAAAGGGCAGGAGAAGCGAGGATGTAAAAGAGGCGATTGTCCGCAATAAGGCGGTTTATTTTGCTGCAGTTGGCGGGGCAGGAGCTCTTTTATCAAAGTCCATATTACGTTCTGAGGTGATTGCTTATGACGATCTTGGGACAGAGGCAATCCGTAAACTGGAGGTTAAAGATTTTCCAGTGATCGTAGTGATCGATCCTGAAGGAAATAATCTGTATGAAACCGCAATTGCAGCATATAGAGAAGAGTAGCGATGAAAATATTGAAGAATTATTCTTTCCGCAAAAAAACATTTGCCGGTATGCTTCTGGCAGCAGGAATTCCGATGCTGATCGGATACTTTATCATGCTTCAGATGTTTAATATTACCTACCGGAGAAGTCTGAACCAGGAGGCGGAAACGATTCTGAACGCAGTAGCCGGGTCTTTTGACTCGGCTTTTTCAAATATTTATGATGGGATCCGCCAGCTGGCAGAGGAAGAAATCATTCGCAAAAATCTGGAAAATGGAGATGGAGCAGGAACCTCCGTATACCGGGAGCTGTACGCAGTCAGCTCCAAATACAGTAAGTACGCTTATTTTTCCATTTATGATGCAGAAGGGAAAAAGCTGGTTTCTGTGACGGAGAATACTTATATCAAAGAAAAGCTGCCATTAGACTGGAGCGTATTATATGAAGCAGGACAGAATCCGGGCAAAGTGGTTGTACGGAACGCCAGATTATATGAGGGGGAGAAAAGAGTTGAGTTTCTCAGGGCAGCTATGGCAGTCCGTTCAGAAAAGGGAGAAATCACAGGATATATTGTAGCAACTGTAAATGACGGACTTTTTGATAATATGAAGTGGGGACTCGTCAGCGAGGATCAGGGTGTTATTTATGCTATGGACAGCTTCCAGGAGATGGTATACTGCTCAACGGATTCCTATGACGAAGATGAAATGCGCCGGATCAGACGGGAAATGCTCCGGGACGAGGCTGCTGACAGCGACAGTCAGAATGCCTGCGTGAGTGCAGATAAGAAATATTTTTATTACGTAGATTACGAAGAGACAAGTGGTCTTTATCTGTTTTACCAGCAGCCGGTTGCGGCATTAAATCAGTTAAAAAACCGTGCATTTACCATAGCAGTGATGTCAGCAGCTCTTGGACTTATAATCTGTATTTTCTTGTCAAAATCGGTCAGCAGCTTTATTTATCAGCCGATTAAGAGGATGCAGGATGCGATCGCAGAGATCCGGCAGGGAAATTTCAAAGCAAGGATCAAGGTTGACAGTCAGGATGAGCTTGGGCAGCTTTCGGAGAGCTTTAATATGATGGCAGAGCATCTGACTGATAACATGGAACGTCTTCTTGCCAGAGAAAGGGAGCTGAGCGAGGTACAGATCAAAATGATGCAGGCACAGTTGAATCCACACTTTTTGTATAATACGCTGGATACCATGAAATGGCTGGGAAAGGCTAATCAGATCCCGGAGATCGCCACGATATCTGCAGATCTTGCCAAGATCCTTAGGATGAGTATTTCTGCAAGCCCGGAGGTACCACTGGCGAAGGAAGTGGAACTGGCTGAGGCATATGTCCAGATTCAGGAAATCCGATTTGCGGATAAATTTGAATTTATTGTGGATCTGCCGGATGAACTGGCAGCTCTTCTGGTGCCTAAGCAGATTCTGCAGCCAATTATAGAGAATGCGATCATCCATGGTCTTGGAGGAAGAGAAAATGGAAGGGTTATGGTACAGGCAAGACAGACAGGGGAAGAAATTCTCCAGATCCGGATCCATGATGACGGTGTTGGGATGAGCAGGGAACAGGTGTGGAAGCTGAATCACTGCGAGGAAGATACTTCAGAGCAGCACAGAATGGGAGAAGAAAGACACAGTATCGGGTATTATAATGTCAATGAGATCATAAGGCTGAATTATGGGGATGGTTATGGCTTGTATACAGAGTCTGAGGAAGGGGCAGGAACCTGTATTTACATGACATTGCCGGTCAGAAAAGGGGAGAAGGATGTATAAAGTAGTTGTAGTTGAAGATGAGAAGCTTGTACGGGAAGGGATTGTACACGGAACAGAATGGTCCCGGATCGACTGTATGGTAGCAGGTGCGGCCGGAGATGGGGAAGAAGGAATTGAAGCAGTACATAAATATCACCCGGATGTGATCGTGACAGATATCTGTATGCCCAAAAAGAGCGGGATTGAAATGGTGGAAAGCCTGCGGAAGGAGGGAAATCATGCAGTGGTTATTTTTCTGACAGCTTATGGAGAGTTTTCCTATGCCCAGCAAGCGGTAAAGCTGGGAGCTGCAGATTATCTGCTGAAGCCGTTTTCAGACGGAGAGCTGGAAGCTGCAGTAGAGCGTATCCTGAAGCAGAATAAAGAAAGAACAGAAACAGAGGAAAAAAATCCGGAATGCAGTCTGATCAAGGGGGATAAGAGCAAATATATCATGGATGCAGTCTCTTATATTGATGAGAATTATGCTAATCCCAATATTTCTGTCAGGTCTGTGGCAGAGAGCCTCGCGATCAGTGAGGGACATCTGAGCCATTTATTCAGGAAGGAAACAGATTTTACCTTCCTGTCTTATCTGACGCAGTGTCGTATGCGGGCGGCAAAGAAGCTCCTGAAGGATCATAGATATAAGATTTATGAGATAGCGGAAATGGTGGGATATAAGGATATCACTTATTTCAGTGTCACCTTTAAAAAGCTGATAGGAGTATCCCCGTCAGAATATCAGGATAGATACAGAGATTAAAATGTCAGAATAATTAAAAGGATATGCGTTTTGTCCAGTATACAGTTTTGTGTAGTATTTATATAATATAAATACAATCAATGAATTTTTTGTTACATATGAACAAAAGTGGGAGCGGTCTAAAGAACAGCTCCCGGAAAAGGAGGATTCATTTATGAAACAGTTAAAGGGCAAAAAGGCGCTGGCCGCAATCCTGACAGCAGCGATGACCATGTCACTGATGGCATGCGGAAGCTCAGGCAGCGCGGCAACAGAGGAGAAGCCGGCAGAAGAGACACAGGAGACTGCTGCGGCAGAAACAACAGATACTACGGCAGAGGAAACCACAGAGAGCAGTGATTCCGGAATGGATGCTTTGATTGAAGCAGCTAAGGCAGAAGGAAAGCTTACTGTATATGGTTCCTGCGAGGAAGCTTATCTTTCAGCAGCATGTCAGAAATTTGAAGAAATGTATGGTATTCAGGTAGATTATCAGAGACTTTCTACCGGCGAGGTTTATACCAAGATTGAAGAGGAAGCAGGAAATCCTTCCGCAGATGTATGGTTCGGAGGAACAACAGATCCTTATAATGAAGCGGTAGCAGCAGGACTGCTTGAGCCTTATCAGGCACAGAATGCATCCCATCTGATTTCTGATACATACAAGGATCCGGATGGAAACTGGTATGGAATTTACAAGGGTATCCTTGGATTTATGGTAAACAAAGAAGAGCTTGACAGACTTGGCCTTGAGGAGCCAAAGGACTGGGATGATCTATTAAAGCCTGAGTATAAGGGGCTGATCGGAATGTCCAATCCATCCACAGCAGGTACAGCAAAGCTGGTCATTAACACCATGGTTCAGATGAAGGGTCATGATGAGGCAATGGAGTACTTCAAGGAGCTTGATAAGAATATATATCAGTATACTAAGAGCGGCTCTGGCCCATCCAAGATGGTAGGACCTGGCGAATGTGTTATCGCAATCGGTTTCTTACATGATGGCATTACACAGATCCTTTCCGGATATGACAATATCGATCTGATCATCCCTGCATCAGGTACCAGCTATGAAATTGGTGCAACAGCAATCTTCAAGGGCTGCAAGAATGAAAATGCTGCAAAGCTCTGGGTTGAATATGCATTATCGCCTGACTGCGTAAATATTGCAAAAGAGAACGAGTCCTATCAGTTCCTTGTTATCGACAATGCAGAGCAGCCTGAAGAAGCAACCCAGTTCGGACTTGATCCTGACAATGTGATTGATTACGACTTTGAAGATGCGAAACAGAACACAGCTACCTATGTAGAAGACTTCTTCAATGCAGTAACAAACGGTTCTTCTGAAAATGCCGACAGCAGCAGATTCCTGACCGAGTAATTAACAAAATCAGGGGAGATGGTGTCTGTACCATCTCCCTCTTTTTATCAGAAAGGGGAAAACAGATGGCTGCCCAAAGTAAGAGTGCAAAACTGGATCGAAAAAAACTGTTTTCTGATCCGGTTATGGTAGGAATGATCAGTATTCTGCTCATTTTCCTTGTATTATTTATTGTATATCCGTTGTTTGTTCTTTTAATTGACAGTATTTATACTGAAGGAAAGCTCACGCTTTCCGTATTCCAGAGAGTTCTCAGCATGAAGCGTTTCCGGACTGCGTTTTCCAATACCCTGGTGCTTGGACTTCTGACAGGAATTCTTTCTACGGCAATCGGACTTCTTTTTGCATATGTAGATGTTTATGTAAAAATAAAAAACAAAGCAGTAGGAAAGCTGTTTAATGTTGTATCACTGCTTCCGGTTGTATCACCGCCTTTTGTATTATCCTTATCGACTATTATGTTGTTTGGACGGAGTGGAATTATTACCCGTTCGCTCCTTCACATATATGATTCCAATGTATATGGATTAAAAGGAATTGTAGTCGTTCAGACATTGACCTTTTTCCCAGTCTGTTATCTGATGCTGAAGGGACTTCTGAAAAATATAGATCCATCGCTGGAAGAAGCTGCCCGTGATATAGGTGCTTCCCGGATGAAGGTATTTACGACAGTTACCCTGCCGCTGCTTCTGCCAGGTCTTGGAAATGCGTTCCTTGTAACCTTTATTGAGTCAGTTGCGGATTTCGCAAATCCGATGCTGATCGGTGGTGATTATGATACGCTGGCAACTACCATCTATCTGCAGGTAACAGGATCCTATGATTCTACAGGTGCTGCAGCGATGTCAGTTGTATTACTTTCATTGACACTGATCCTTTTCTTTATCCAGAAATATTATCTGGAAAGAAAGACAGCAGCTACATTGACGGGTAAAGCATCCAGAGCAAGAATGCTGATCGAGGATAAGAGTGTAACTATTCCTCTTACACTGATCTGCTGTCTTGTAGCACTGTTTGTTATCATCATGTATATCATGATTCCTTTTGGTGCGCTGTTTAAGCTGTGGGGACGGGATTATTCACTGACCTTTAAGTGGTTTGATTATCTCTTTAAATACAGTGGACTGAAGGCGTTTAAGGATTCCTTCCTGCTTTCAGTGATCGCAGCGCCGATCACAGCCCTGCTTTCCATGGTGATTTCTTATCTGGTAGTAAAGAAAAAATTCAGATCCAAGGGATTTATTGAATTTGTTTCTATGCTTGCCATGGCGGTTCCCGGAACGGTTCTTGGTATTGGCTATATCAGAGGCTATGCAAATGGAATTTTCCATACAGGTGTCCTCAGTGGTATTTATGGAACCGGAATTATCCTGATCATTGTATTTATCGTCAGAAGTCTTCCTGTTGGAACAAGAAGTGGTATTTCCGCCCTGAGACAGATTGACAAATCCATTGAGGAATCTGCTTATGATCTGGGAGCGGGAAGCGGAAGAGTATTTACAACAGTAACGCTTCCACTGATTAAGGATTCGTTTTTCAGTGGCCTGGTAACATCATTTGTGCGTAGCATTACTGCGATCAGTGCGATCATTCTGCTTGTAACGCCGCAGTTCCTGCTGATCACCTGTCAGATCAATGAGTTTGCAGAAAAAGGTTACTATGGCGTGGCATGCGCCTACGCTACAATCCTGATCGCTATTGTATATCTGTCGGTTCTGCTGATGAACCTGTTTATCCGGTTCTTTGGCACAAGTAAAAAGATAAAGGAGGAAAAATAATATGCTGAAAGAATCCAAAGGAATCCGTCTGGAGCATATTTCCAAAATATATCAGGATCCTAAAACAGGAAAAGACTTTAAAGCTGTGGATGATGCCAATCTGGTGATCGAGCCAGGCAGCTTTGTTACCCTGCTTGGACCTTCCGGCTGTGGAAAGACTACAACCCTTCGAATGATTGCCGGCTTTGAGAGCCCGGATGAGGGAGAAATCTATCTGGGAGATCAGCCTATTAATGAACTGACGCCCAACAAGCGTGATACAGCGATGGTATTCCAGAGCTATGCACTGTTTCCTCACTATAATGTATTTGACAATGTAGCATATGGTCTGAAGCTTCGTAAGCTGGATAAAAAGGTGATCCATGACAAGGTTATGGAGATCCTGGATCTTGTAGAACTGAGTGGCATGGAAGGACGTATGACAAACCAGCTTTCCGGTGGACAGCAGCAGAGAGTTGCACTGGCAAGAGCGCTGGTAGTAGAGCCGAGTGTTCTGCTTTTTGATGAGCCTCTTTCCAATCTGGATGCCAAGCTTCGTGTATCCATGAGAACAGAGATCAGAAATATCCAGCAGAGAGTGGGGATTACAGCGGTTTATGTTACTCATGATCAGAGTGAAGCCATGGCTCTCTCAGATCAGATCATTATTATGAATAAGGGAGTTGTTTCACAGATCGGTACACCACAGGAGATTTACTATCATCCTGCCGATGAGTTTGTAGCAGACTTTATCGGAGAAGCGAACTTCCTGCGAGGCAGGCTTGTACAGAAGGACGGTGAAAAGGGAGTGCTGTCTATTGATAATCATGACGTAGAGGTAGATGATATAGGAAGCTTTGAGGTTGGAAGTGACTGTACTGTTGTATTGCGGCCGGAAGCAGCTGTACTTGCACCGGAAGGACAGCTTCCCTGCAAGGTTGTGATGAGCTGCTTTATGGGTGAATATCAGAATTACCATGTAATGGCAGGAGATACTCTTGTTAAGATCACAGACTTTAACCCCAAGCATAAGAGGATTTATCGGGTTGGAGAAGAAGCCTTTGTCAGATTTGATACCTGTGATGTACACATTATATAATAGAAGAAATCAGGTATCTGGATAAAGGAGGGGTAACGAATGGGTAATTTTCTGATGGAGCAGCTACCTTTCTTTGTCAGGATCATTCTTGCCTGTCTGTGCGGTGGTATTATAGGACTGGAAAGGCAGCTTCGTACCAAAGTGGCCGGAACCAGAACTCATATTATGATTGCACTGGCATCGGCACTGATGATGATCATATCAAAATATGGATTTATGGATGTTACTGGGATTGATGGAACTTCCTGGGACGTTTCCCGTGTTGCGGCAGGTATTATCACTGGAATTGGTATACTGGGTGGTGGCCTTATCTTTATTGGAAAGCAGGGCTATGTAAGCGGAATTACCACAGCGGCTGGTGTCTGGGTTACAGTAGGTGTGGGAATGGCTGTAGGAGCCGGTATGTATCCGATCAGCATTGGAACTACATTGCTTGTTGTTCTGATCCAGACTGTATGCCATAAGGATCTTTGGGTAGTAAAGCAGGCTACGAGAGCCAGGGTTGTATTTCTGGTGTCTAATGAAAAAGATGCCTTTGGTAAAATTAGTAGTGAATTGAATGGTTATAATATATCCATAAGTCAGTTCAAGTGGGAACGTAAAGGAAAAAATGTTTTTCAGGTCCGCTGTCAGGTACTGATTCCCGCCAGATACAGTAAGGAAGAGATCGTGAATTTGTTTGCTGGTCTGGATGAGGTGGAATCTTTTGAAATTATTCAATAGAAATGGAAAAAGAAGCGGTGCACAGGAGTATATTTCCTGTGCATTCCGCTCTCTACTTTATCTAGTATTTTTTTCTCAAAAAACACTAGATAAAGAAGTTGACAAACGATAGTGGCTTAGGTATAATAACTTTTGCGTCGTAAAGATGCACAATAAAATATTGGTAGTGGGAAGCAATTCAGATTATGGAGAAATACTCAAGAGGCTGAAGAGGCGCCCCTGCTAAGGGTGTAGGTCGTTCACGCGGCGCGAGGGTTCAAATCCCTCTTTCTCCGTTTAGCTACCAATAGTCCTGGAAGTGCCAGAGCTGGTGCTTCCAAATTTTTCGCCCGGACTTGTAAAAACAACCTATATTTTATGTAAATATTTGTTGACAAGAACTTGGGACAGGTGCTATAATCAAATTCCACCGTCTGAAAGAGCTGGTAAGAGATC
>ULUT01005640.1_pt1 | contig 78642 bp, 68 predicted proteins | sample 1958691 | NCBI WGS metagenome assembly ULUT01 (sample SAMEA4835766, study PRJEB28245) | human gut metagenome | biome: gut microbiome; material: fecal sample | place: Denmark | collected 2008 | reverse complement strand
GCTTCACTGGCATATGTATAGGCAATCTGTTCCGGTGTTAGTTCTGGTGGAATCAAATTTTCTTTTACTGCATCTGTATGAATACGATAGTTCACCTTTGATAATGCTCTGTTCAAATTCCAATCCAATGACAGGCGACTATTTTCGTCCTGTTTCAGTCTGCGATAGTCTTTCATAATATACAGTTGAAATTCTGGAGAAATCCATGTTGCAAATGCCATAGCAATATCACTATGTGCATAAGTTCCTCCACCATACCTGCCTGCTTTCGATACTATTCCAATAGCATTTGTCTGTTCAATCCATTTGGTCGGTGTCATAACAAATCTGTTTAATCCCGCCTCACTTCTAACCGCCTCGAATTGCACACGGTTAAAATCCGGATTGTGAAGTTCTTCCCAGACCGCCAAAAACTCAACTGTATTCCTGTTTCGCATCCAGTTCTGAATGACAAATCTGGGATCATTATCATTTCTGTATTTTGCGATATCTGTCTAACACATTTTCCGCATTTGGTGTAAATACGAAATGGTCGAAAAACTGCGTAAAATCAAGGATTTCTAGGTATCGGCTCTGCATAGCAACACACAAGTCTCTACATGAACGGTCATCGGGAACTGATCCACCGTCCGCCACTTTTTCAGCTCATAGCCACCCTCGCAGAGGATCTTCAGATCTCTTGAAAGAGTCGCACTGTCGCAGCTCACATATACGATCCTCTCCGGCTTCATTTTCAGCATGGTATCAAGACAGGCTCCATCGCAGCCCTTCCTAGGCGGATCTACCACGATCACATCTGCAAAGATCCCTTCCTGTCCATATTTCTCTGGCAGTACCTCCTCTGCCTTTCCTACGAAAAATTCTGCATTAGTGATGTGATTTCTTTCTGCATTCTTCCGGGCATCCTCAATGGCCTGTGGAATGATCTCCACACCATAAACCTGCTTTGCCCTGCCGGAAAGGAAAAGAGAAATAGTTCCTATCCCACAATACAGATCCCATACGGTTTCCTTTCCGGTAAGTGCTGCATAGGAAAGCGCAAGGCTGTACAGCTTCTCTGTCTGGACAGGATTGATCTGATAAAAAGACAGCGGAGAAATAAAAAAGGTGATCCCCTGATCTGTCAGTGCAAAATCATGCAGGACATCCCTTACATGGATCGTGTCCTGTATCCGGTCATTACCCCAGATCGTAGTGACCTCCCCTCCCATGATGACATTCGTTTTTTCAAGATTATGGCTTAAGGAAATACTGGTCATTCCCGGTATCTCCTGAAGGAGCCGGATCAGGCGATCCTGAAAGGGGAGCTGCTTTCTGCTGTTGATCACAAGGCACACCATCAGTTCTCCGCTGGTAAAACCTTTTCGGATCAGTATATGTCGGATCAGCCCCTTGTGGCTCTCCTCATCATAAGCCGGAACATGATTTTCTTTCATATAGGTAAGAACAGCCTGAAGGATCACCTGATTCTCTTCTGCTCCGAGATAACATTCTGTATTTTCAATGATACTGTGTGTTCTTCCCGCATAAAATCCGGTCACCGGCTCGCCATCCCTGTTCTGTCCCACCGGATACTGCGCCTTGTTACGATACCGAAAAGGGTGTTCCATTCCCACAACAGGCTCTCCCGTCTCCTCTATCAGCTTCTCCGAAAAGCCTCCGATATGAATCAACTGATCACGGACCTTCCTCTGCTTAAAGGCAAGCTGTTCCTGATAATCCATCGCCTGGATCTGACAGCCGCCACACTGTCTGTACAGCTTACAGGGCGGCTCTGTACGCCAGTCAGAAGACTTCAGGATTTTTTCCACCCTGGCATAGCCATAGTTTTTTTTGGCCTTGGTAACCCTTGCCAGGATCCGGTCTCCGATCACAGTGTCCTTGATGAAAAAGGGATAGCCGTCTACCTTGCCTATCCCTTCTCCATCATGACTTATATCTATAATTTCTGTTTCTATAGTGTCATTCTTTTTAAAGCTGTTTTCTCTGTTTTTCACGCTTTTCTCCGCCCTGTTTCTGCGTTATTATGGCTTCCTGCTATTATTCCATTCTGGTTCCTGTCAAATTAGAATCAAACAGTCTGTTGAAGCCAAGCCATCCGTTATTATCCCTGCTGCTTTCCAGAATCTCAGTAAAGGTCTCCATCTTGGCATCCGTATTATCTGCGAGGTTCAGCGCCATGGCTTCCATGATCGCAGGTTTCTTTGGCGAACCAAATTCATATTCCCCATGATGCGCAAGGATACAGTGCTTCAGTTCATTCGCCAATACTTCCGGGAAGCCTGGGATATTCCGCACCTTTTCACCGATCATTTCCACACCGATCACAATATGACCAAGGAACTGTCCTGCGTCGGTATAGTCATTTTCCGGGAAAAGAGAAATCTCTCTGGTCTTTCCCATATCATGACAGATTGCTGCTGTGATCAGCAGATCTCTCTTTAACAGTGGATATGTACTACAATAATAATCGCAGAGCTTTGTTACACCGAGTGTATGCTGAAGCAGGCCTCCCACAAATCCGTGGTGCACCGTTTTGGCTGCGGATGACTGCTTAAAGGCACTGATAAACGCCTGATCCTTTACGAAAAACTCCTGGAGCAGCTGCTTCAGATATGTATTTTCCACTCCGTTAATATAAGAAAGCAGCTCCTGATACATTTCTTCTCTGTCGAACCTGCTGACAGGCAGATAATCCGCAGGCGCATATTCACCTTCCTGACACTTACGGATTCTTTTGACATTGACCTGCAGCACTCCCTGAAAGCTGGTAATATCTCCATACACCTCGATATAATCCAGGGAATCAAATTCTGCGATACCTGCATTATTGGGATCCCACACCTTTGCGTCTATGGTTCCTGTTTTATCCTGAAGTACCACTGTATCATAAGGCTTTCCATTCTTTGTTACCGCCGAGATCTTGTGTTTACAGAGGTAAATATCAAACACTCTGTCACCGTCTTTATAATCTTTAATATATTTCATTTCTACTTTGCCCTTTCCTTTTGTTCATGATTTTTCTCTTATCGGGTTCCCAACGTTACGGAAAGCTCCATTTCCGTATAGCCTTCCGGTCCCTGACGAAGCAGTGTCAACGTCATAGTTTCTTCCGGCTCCATATCCATCATACCATTGATCAGCTCCTGATAACTGGTAACCTTGGTATCTCCAATTCCGGTGATCACATCTCCGCTCTGGATACCTGCCGCCATTGCCGGAGAATCCATGTCTATTTCCATGATATAGGTTCCATAAGGTACGTCGAGTTCCTCATGCACCTGCAACGTCACATCTGCACCATGGATTCCAAGATACGGAATATCCTTATCATTTGACATTCTCTCGATCAGCTTCCGAAGATCCGTGATCCCTATAGCACTGACCAGATTTCTGGTATCACTGCTGTTATGGGAGGAATCTATGATACCTATTACCTGTCCGCTTAAATTCACAAGAATGCCCGTGGCAGAAGAGCTGCCGTAAATATCAGTAGTGATCCATTTATATCTGGAATCAGGAAGATCGACCGTACTGCCTGCAGAGGTTACAAAGCCGTAACAGACAGATCCGGCAACACCCGCAGGCTGTCCAAGTGCAATAACCGGGTTCCCTATGAGGTTGCTTCCCGCAGAGGTTCCCAGCTTAATCGGCTCTGCAGCCTGCAGCGTTGTCCTCTTCATAGTATTTTTTTCTACTGCAAGAATAGCCAGTCCTGTATTACTGTCCTTTTTTTTCAGTTCAGCTTCATATTCCAGTTCATCGCTGAATGTGATTTCCAAAAGCTCTGCGTCTTCAACAGCTGGATAATTCGTCAGGATCAGAAGTTCTTTTCCATTATCTGCTATGATCACCCCGGCAACAGATCCCTCATTTTTATATACATTATTAAACCAGTCCACATCTGAGGTAATTCCAACCACTGTCACCATGGAAGACTGCACACTCTTCGCAACTGCCGCCAGTGAATCGTAAAGCGATGTATAATCCTCGACACCTAGCTTCATCTCGGAAAGCACCTGAGCGATCTGCTCATCCTCCAGTACCGGTGTCACAGGTTCCGGGGACATTTCGGAATCATCTGCGATCATATCCTCCGGCAGGATCTCTTCTGACTCTTTCTCTTCCACGAGTACTACAGTGGACGGCTTTTCTTCCGGATAAAGGCGGTTGCTTATGACCGGTTCCAGAAGAAGAAAGGTCAGACAGGCTACCAGTCCGAAGATCACAGCCATAGCTGCTGTGATAATTGTTTTCCTTATCAGTTTTTTCCGGTTTAAGGGACGCTGCTTGATGGTTTCTTTTAAAAAATCAGTTCTGTCCTGCTTCTGCTCTTCTTCCATACAGATTTCTCCTTATTCCTCTTCCCTTTTCTCCTCTTTAAAAGCAAAGAATCTCTGACCAAAATAATTCAGGATTACAAACAGTCCCATGCCACATACCATAGCGATATTGTCCTGCCATTCTGTGGAAAGTCCGCTTAAAAGAAGCAGGATCAGCTTCTTTGCACCACCATATGCGATCAGATAACACACGGTAATGTTCAAAATGAATTTAAAGATGACAACCGGAGATTTACTTTTATTTTGAAAGGTAAAGTATTTATTCAGGAAATAGCTGCATATGCTGCCTACTATATAATTAGCCGCAGAAGAAACCCAGTATGACAGATGCAGCAGATTGTAAGCAAGAAACATGACAGCCGTCCCTACGACTGTATTGATAACACCCACCAGAACAAATTTTAAGAAGGTTATATCCAGTTTACCCTTCAGCTTTTCGATCACGTCTGTATCCTCTTTTCCATATATTCTCACATGATATCAGTATAAAATTTTACAGCCCTTTTTGCAAGAAAGAATCCTGCAAGCAGGATTCTCCACCCAGAACGGGTCATTTCCGATGACATAAAAAAGCCTGAGGATCACAGATCCTCAGACCTTACTTAACTATAGTCGGGGTGACGTGATTCGAACACGCGACCTCTACGTCCCGAACGTAGCGCTCTACCAAGCTGAGCCACACCCCGATTTCATACGACATTAGCTATCATACAATTTTTAGACCAAATTGTCAATACTGAAAACCTGCTATTCAGGTGCAATTCAGCATTCAGAGAAATCCACAGAAGCTCTGTTTTTAAAAGCACGGCAGATGAACTGCTCCTGCAGCTTCCTGCCATGCTTTTATTTCAGGCGGATCAGTGCTTATTCTGTCTCCTGTTTATGTAATCGATCAGCATCTCAGCAGTTACATCTTCTCCAAGCTTACTGCTGTTAATAGATACATCATAATTACGGGAATCACCCCATTTACCCTTACAGTAATAATTATGATAATTCTTCCGCTTCTTATCCTGACGAACCATAAAGGTTTCTGCCTCGTCCCTGTTCATGCCATAAATACGCACGACACGGTCAACCTTACTCTCCCAGTCACCGAGGATGAAAATAGAGATCGTTCCGGGATACTTCTTTAACACGTCTTCAGAGCAGCGCCCCACCACCACGAAGGATTCTCCGGATTCTGCTTTTTTTCTCAGGTAATCAAACTGCATATTGGCAAGGTTCTCTTCTGCAGAATTGGAATAGCCCTTAACAGTTCTTGTCATAAAGAGGTTTCTTGGAACCTCATCATACTTCTCAAGGTTCTTTACCTCTACGCTTTTCTCATTGGCAATCTCCTGCAGAAGGTTCTTATCATACAGATTCAGTCCATAGTGCTTTGCGAGAATCTCTGCAATCTCATGTCCGCCTGAACCAAATTCACGTCCTATAGAAATAATAAGCTGTTTTTCCATTGATGCTGCCTCCTTTTATAAGTATCTTACAAAGATAAATAACATGGAGAATAAAACTACCATAATGGTTGCAGGTGCAACTTCCTTACAGTACTTGCCCCATCCAATAGGATGACCATGCTTGGCTGCAACAGCAGTACCAACAACATTCGCAGATGCACCGATCGGTGTTGCACTTCCACCGATATCTGTTCCCATGGAAAGTGTCCATGACAGGGTAGCAAGATCCACTCCCTGTGCTATGGCAAGACTCTTGATAACGGGAATCATGGTTGCTGCAAATGGAATATTATCTACAAAGGCACTGGCAATAGCAGAACCCCAGATGATAATAGCGATCATCAGCTTGATATTTCCTCCGCTGACTCTGGCGATCAGTCCTGCGATCACTTCCAGCACACCTGTCTGCTCCAGACCACCTACTACAACAAACAGTCCGACAAAGAACAGCAGCGTCTTGTAATCTACCTTTTTCATCAGCTCTACAGCTTCCTTACCAGATGTGACCAGTGTCAGGACGGCTATGCCAAGTCCGATGGTTGCAACGGTAAGTCCTGTCTGTGCATGTGTTACAAGAAGAACTACTGCAAGTGCAAAGATAATGCAGCTGATGGTAAAGCTCTTCTTATCCCTGATGGCTGTTTTGGGATCCGGGAATGCGGATGTATCTACAGTTCCGTCACTACGGAGCTGCTTATGGAATACGAGGAAGAAATAAATCACGGTAAGTACCAGTGCACAAATAACGATCAGTCCCGTATTACTGATAAAATCTCCAAATGAATATCCAAGGGATGTTCCGATAATAATGTTCGGGGGATCTCCACACATGGTAGCCGCTCCACCCAGATTCGCACAGAAAATCTCTGAAAGAATCATAGGTACCGGATTAAATTTCAAAAGCTGTGCCAGCTCTACTGTTACTGCTGCCAGGAACAGTATAACGGTGATACTGTCAATAAACATAGCCAGAATACTGGACATAACCATAAAAGTAATGAAAATTGCTACAGTCTTGTAATGAACAGCCTTAGCCAGTCTCATACAAAGCCAGCGGAAGAAGCCTGCATTACCCATACCCTCTACCATGATCATCATACCTGCTATGAAGATAATGGTTGCCCAGTTGATGCCACTGGAGGTCTCAGCCGCTTCACCAGCCTGATACCAGAAGGTTAAAGTTCCAATCTCCTTAAAATTTAACGTATTGATCACTGCTGACATACTGTGCATACAGACACCGAATACCAGCACCAATGTCAGTAATCCACTCAGCAGTGTTACGATATGTCTTTCCAGCTTCTCTGAAATGATCAGCAGAAACATGACAAGAAATATCACAGTTGCAATAATTTGTGCCATTTTCTCTCCTCCTCCTTATAACCTCGGGTGATTATAACATCTAAATCTGAGTGATTCAAGAATTTGACACAAAATTTTTATATTTTCTTCACACTTCTGAACTTTTTATAAAACGCTGTCGATTTTATCGGCAAGATCTGTCTTGCTGACAGCTCCTACAACATTTGCTTTTACCTCTCCACTCTTAAATACGATCATGTTGGGAATGGACATGACCCCATATTTCTGAGCCAGATTCATATTTTCATCTACATTGCACTTGCCAACCTTGCATTTTCCCTCATATTCTGCTGCAAGCTCTGCTACTACCGGTGCCATCATTTTACATGGTCCGCACCAGTCAGCATAAAAATCTACCAGAACCGGTATATTGCTTTTTACAACCTCTTCCTCAAAATTCTGCTCTGTGATCTTCAGTTCCATCAAAATCTCCTCCTTTTCCTTATTATAGTTATATGGTTATCTGTTAGTATCGTTTTATCTGTAAATAATATACTTGCAGATAGGATTCCCTATACTGGAAAATTTTTCCTCATATTCTGTCATGACATTTCCCTGCATCAGTCTGTCATCATGGTGCAGATCATAGGTACATTCCTTTATCTTCCAGCCTGCTTCCGGCACCTCTTCTACTGCAAAGTCAAACAGGTCACGGTTATCTGTCTTAAACTCCAGTACACCATTCCCCTTCAGGAACTCATCATATCTTGCAAGGAACTGTCTGGACGGCAGTCTTCTCTTGGCATGCCTGTCCTTGGGCCAGGGATCTGAAAAATTCAGGTAGATCCTGTCAATCTCATCTCTTCCGAATACCTCTGTGATATCCTCGGCGTCCATCCGGACAAAGCGGAGGTTTGGAAGCTCCTTTTCCTCCATCTTCTGGATAGCACGAAGCAGGACACTGGAATATTTCTCAATACCAATATAGTTAATATCCGGGTGCAGAGATGCCATTTCATAAAGAAATCTTCCCTTCCCCATGCCGATCTCTACATGGATCTCATGGTCATTGCCAAATACCTGCTGCCAGGCACCTTTATTTGTTTCCGGCTCATGGATCACAAAGACACTGTCTGCGATCGCTTCCCGTGAACCCGGTACATTTTTTAAACGCATAGCCTTCTCCTGTCTTTATCTGTTTACCTATATTTTACCTTATCTTTCCTCTTCCTGAAAGCATATTTCTCAGAACAATTTATTAAAATATGATAAAACTTTTCAAAACAGTTCAGCTTTCGGTGTAAATAGTGTAAGATAAGAAAAGAAAAAGGAGAGTTCCAAATGAGACATAACAGGATTTATCAGGCAGGCACCTTTTTTTTGTCTGCTTTTTTATATGTAACAGCTGCCATGACACCCATCACCGCTCTGGCTGCCCCGGCTGACCTGAACGAGGCTGCTGCCCAGCAGGAGGAGCGTCTGACCCTTCCCATACAGAGCAATGAGATTGAAAACTGGCCGGAGGGTCCCGCCGTCGGCGCAGAAGGCGCCATCGTGCTGGAAGCCAATACCGGTGTGGTTCTCTATGCCAAAAATATCCACGAGAAGCTTTATCCGGCAAGCACCACCAAGCTGCTTACCTGTCTGATCGCTGCCAGAGAATGCTCCATGGACGAGATCGTGACATTTTCCCATGATGCTGTCTTCGGTATCCAGCAGGGCAGCTCCAATATCGGGATCGATGAAGGACAGGCTATGACTATGGAAGAGTGTCTGTACGGTATTCTTGTTGCCTCCGCCAATGAGGTTGCCGCTGCCGTTGCCGAGCATGTGGCAGGAAGCCAGGAAGCCTTTGCCGATATGATGAACGAGACTGCAAGGGAGCTCGGCTGTCAGGATTCCCATTTCGTGAATCCTCATGGACTGTTTGATGAAAACCACTATACCTCTGCCTATGACCTTGCCATCATTGCGAAAGCCTTTTTCCAGAATGAGCTTCTGAGCAAGATCGGCAATACCCCAAGGCACCACTTTGCAGCCACTGCTGACCAGCCAGATGACTTTATCGTACGTAATAAGCACCAGCTTATTAACGGAGACACTCCCTATGAAGGAATAAAGGGTGGCAAGACCGGATATACCGATGAAGCAAGGCAGACCCTCGTCACCTGTGCCGAACAGAATGGCTTAAAGCTGATCTGTGTGGTCATGAAGGAGGAAAGTCCGGAACAGTTTAATGATACCGTCAGACTTTTTGACTATGGTTTCAAAAATTTTACCGTGACTAACGTAGCAGAAAACGAAACACGATACAATACCGATGAAACCGAATTTTTCCATACCTCCTATGATATTTTTGGGAATTCCAGTCCGATTCTTTCCTTAAATAAAGACAGCTATCTGATCCTGCCAAAGACCGTCAGCTTTCAGGAGCTGACCTCGGAAATCTCCTATGATGTATCCGGAGAAAATGAAGTTGCTGCCATTAATTACTATTATGAGGATACCTATGTTGGTACAGCCTCTGTTGACCTGGCAAAAGCTACTGCCTACTCTTCCTATGATTTTGACAGCGCACCCATTACACCTGCCAAAACAGAGCCAGTAACCAGTGGAATGGATAATACCATCTTCATTAATATCAAGATCGTACTCCTGGTCATCATTATCCTGGCAGCTCTGACTATTCTGGTCTTTGTGATCCGGGATCTGCTCATCAATTACAGCTTTTCCGGAAGCTCACGCTCTGTCAGCAGGAAAAAATACTGGACCCGGAAGAAACATGGCAGAAACCGCCGTTCTTCCGGATCCAGAGATATTCATTTCTGATGAGATGCCTGCTTTTTCTTTTTCTGTTTGCGGTGTTCTCTGGCTTCCTCTCTCTTATCCTGGATCTTCTGACATTCTTCTTCAGATATGAATTTGGAAGTCTTCACAATATAAACACCGTCATTTTCTGTTTTACGGATCCGGATCTTTGATTTCATGCTGCCATGCACCGGACAGACGGCCACGCTGTAATAATGCTTGCCGTTTGGCGTAAACCACCGAATCTTTTTACGGATATTCCTATGACAGAGATAGCATTTGGTGCTGATCACCTCCCTATCCTCCAGTGCCTCCTGCTTATCCATAAATTCCCTCGAAATATACTTCATATAATCATGGAAGAAGACATGGATCTCTTCCTCTCTGGATGCAGGAAGCACAAAGGTATCAATGGAAAAATTTTCCAGCACATTTTCCGGCAGAATCTCAAGTATCTTTGCCGTATAGTAAGCATCACTGAAGGCCCGGTGAAAAGGAATATCCTTCTCTATCTTCAGGAAGTCAATCGCGTATTCCAGGCTTCGTCTGGACTTGCGGTCCTCATAGGCAATACTGAACAGCTTCTGTACATCCAGAAATTTAAGAGGACCTGTGCTTAGTGGCTCCATTTTATAATAACGCATATTTCTCTGTAATTCATACAGATCAAGTGGTCCCCAGGTGCAGTAGATCACATTCCTCCCACTAAAGGCAAGAAACTCCTCCATCACCTCCGGGAAAGGACACCCCTTTTGCAGATCCTTCATATGAAGATGGATGATCTTACTGGTAATAGCATGCATATGCTGATAGATCGCCGGCTTTACAAGCTGATTGAACTCACTGATCATTTTCCGTTCACTGCTCAGCAGGATCGCACCCATATCGATAATTTCAAAAGGGATTTCCTTTACCTCGGGCTCTTCCCCTGTATTACTCTGGTTCCACTCCAGATCAAGCACAACATAGTTCATTTCATTCGTTTCCTTTATAAAGATGGATCTATTTTACCACAGAACTGCTTCCCTACCAACCCACTTTTATGCTGTGCTTATTGTACCTGCCCCTGCTGGCGCACGGTACCTCCGTTTTTGATCTCTTTCGTGGCACTTACCACGATCATGGTATCTCCATCCAGTGCCCCGGTTATGGCAGCATAATTCTCATTCTGATCCTGCACTGTCACGTTGATCTCCTCAATATAAGACTCCTCTCCGAGGATCCCTTCCCGCTGCTTCACCGCATATACATAATTTCTTGTATTTTCCGAATGCAGGGCATAAACAGGAATACAGAATGGAAACTTCTCCCCTGCATCTGAAGCAGTCAGGGTTCCGGACTGTCCCGGTATCCCTTCTCCTTCTGAAAGAGGGATCAGAATTTCATAGCTGCCATCTCCGGAAGCACTTTCACCAAGATAGGTGACCGTCGTCTGAAATTCACTTTCTCCTTCCAGCTTTACCGTGACGAAATCCTTCAGGCCCACATGCTTTTTCTGCTCCCTGCTGATCAGGATCTTTAACTGACAGGGTACCGTATCATCTGAAAGCCGCAGCACGGCCGTATCCCCGATCCTCTCTCCCGCAGATAGAGAAACTCCTGTGACCACACCGCTTCTTTCTGAAAACACCTGTCCCTCCTGCTGCAGGACCTCCCGATAAACAGAAAGGCTGTCTGAAAGCTTTTCCTTTTCCATGGAAAGCTCTGTCAGCTCGGAAGACGAGGCTTCTGGAAGAAGCGCATCCTCTACCCTTCTTCCTGCATCTTTTACGGCTTCATCCCGTTCCGCTTTCGTGTCTGCCTCCGCATAGGCAGCGCTCTGCAGCGCCGCCTTCGTTTCCTCGTCCATGCCTTCTTCTCCGTCTTCCTCTGCCTGAACATAAGCTTCTGCGGCTCTTCCCACTTTCGTATCCTGGATCCGTGCCGTGGTATCATAATCTTCTCTGGCCCGTGCAAGCTCAAGATCCCGTTTCTGCTGTGCCAGCGCCTGATTTTCTTCTATGGATGCCATCTGCACGGAAATTCTGTCGATCTCCTGCTGCTTTGCATCTATGATCTCCTGCAGATCTGTCAGGTCAACCGTAAAGAGAAGATCTCCTTCCTCCACTCTGTCACCTTCCCGTACAGAGATCCCGGAAAGCCGAAGACCACTGACAAAGTTCACCGGAATTTCCCCGCCGGCAACTACAATCCCCTCTGCCTCCACCTTATGTTCTACATATTTGCTGTCCGGCTTCTGCACGGTGACCATGGGAAGCTGATAAGCATACACTGCCCGGGAAATCAGGGTACACAGCCACATGATACCAAGAAATATGATAAATCCTGTAAAAATCTTCCGTTTCTTTTCTTTCATAACCTCACTCCTTCAGTCCCGCATATACGATCCCCTGCTCCAGATCATCATGGAAAAGCCCGAATACAAAAAGCACCGGGATCAGCATGATCACACTGCCGCAGAAGGCTGTCGCTGCCTGATTCAGACTGATCTGCGGCAGATACAGGGACAGGGGCCACAGGGATTTGTCGTCCAGAAATGCCATAGGCTGCTCGATCAGATTAAAGCATTCCAGAAATCCAAGGATCAGTGCCGAACAGATCCCGCCCCTGCCAAGAGGAAGCCCTATCCGCAAGAACAGTCCTGCTTCCCCGGCTCCGTCTATCCTCGCCGCTTCCAGCATGGCCTGCGGGATCGCCGAAAATCCTCCGTAACATAAGAATACCGGGAACGCTGAAAAAACAGCCGGCAGGATCACCGCCCACTGTGTATTCATCAGATGCAGCCTGGTGAGAACCAGATAACTGGAAAGCATGGTCACCTGAAACGGGATCAGCATCAGTACCGTATACAGGGAAAACAGCAGCCTGCTGCCCTTCCCCTTATAGACTGCAAATCCAAAAGCCGCCGGAACTGCCACAAGAAGCTGCCCTGCCAGCACTGCCCCTGTCATCCTCATACTGTTCCAGAACAGCGCAAAAAACTGTGGTGTCTCCAGAAGCAGCTTTTCATAATTCAGGAATGTGGGATAATCCGGTATCGCCGTAAAGAAAAAGCTTCCTTCTCCGGTAAATACCGGCATCAGTCTTTCCCTGATCTCCTGCACATCCATCAGTGACCCTGTCAGAAGCAGAAACAATGGCAGAACCGTTACAAGCGCCGGCAGCAGTAAAAGTGCCAGGATCAGTAATTCCTTTCCTCTTTTTCTCATCACTTACTCCTCTTTTTCCTTCCATCTGCCCTGCAGCAGCCAGATACCGGAAAGCAGTACCAGAAACAGCAGTACCGAAGCCGCCGCCATCTTGGAAAACTCCAGATTCACAAACCAGTTGTTAAACAGGTGCTGCAGCAGGTAAATACTTCTGTCAGGATAAGCTCCGGCTGTCAGATAGGCCTCCCGGTAGATCTTGAAGGAATTCAGGAAAGACAGGATCACAATAGTAAAAAATACATTTTTTAGTCCCGGCAGTATGATATAGCGCACCCGCTGAAAGCTTCCTGCCCCGTCCACCATGGCCGCTTCCAGGATCTCCTTCTGGATCCCCTTGATCCCGGCAAGCCACAAAATCACCGTATATCCTGTATTTTTCCAGAGATAACACAAAAGCAGTACCAGAAATTCCTGCCCGGTTAAATAATAGCCGATCACTTTCCAGACGATCACAACGACTGCTGCCGGCAGGGCATAAGGCAGGAGATACAGCGGTTTCAATATCTGTGCCTTTCCTGATCCGCTGAACAAAAGAGCGATCAGAAAGCCGCAGATCAGCAGCAGCGGGATCCCGGTCAGGGTAAACCGCAGTGTATTTTTCACTGCCAGCAAAAAGGCCTGATTGGCAAAGATTGTTTTGTAATGGGAAAATCCGGTAAACTGTCCGGTCACCTCTGTCATAAAGGACCGCCTGACCACATCTCCGAAAGGGATCACGGTAAAGAACGCCGTTCCGATCAGACTGGGAAGAAGAAAGCATAAAAATGCTTTCTTCTCTCTTCTTTCCCGTATGCTACTCCGCCATATAAATGGCCAGCTTTTCCCTGATATTTCTGACTGCCTCCTCTTCATCACAGCTTCCTTCCAGATATTTCTTTCCCTCTTCAAATACGGCCGTTTCCAGTGTCTCATCTTCCAGATAGGGAACTTTGACCTGCTCTATCAGCTGATACAGGCTGTTTTCTGCTTCCTCATCGGGCCAGTAGACATTCAGAGTGGCCTCCAGCCCGTCAGCATTGCCTACGGACATCATGCTATAAACTACATCTCCGTTTTCATCCGGTTCCTGATCCTGCAGCCAGCTTGCATTTCTGCCTGCCGCAAAATTTTCTCTCAGGCCGTCTTTATTAATGGAAAATCCACTGACCTGCCCCTGATACTTCACAGAGAAAAACATCCGTAAAAAGTCAAGTGCCTGTTCCTGATTCTTCGATCCTGCACTGACAGAGACCAGCGTCTGTGGTATAAACACATCACTGCTCTGCCCGTTCATCGGCGCAAAGGTAACATCTTCAAACCCGTCTACCTTTTTTACTGAGGTAAGCATTCCATAATCATAGGTACCGTCTACCATTCCCATCTCTGCCAGGCTTCCGCCGCCAAGGTAACTCATCTCATCCAGTCCGCAGAATGAAATATTGGCTGCCCAGTTTTCTCCATAGTCAGCGACAAAATACTCATTGTACATATCAAAATTTTCCTGTCTCTGCGGCGTCATGCTCTTCATCTGTGCCTCATAGATCCTCTTTGTCTGTACCAGAAATTCTTTTATCTTTTCTTCATCCAGCGTACTGTCTTCTCTGATCCATGCCGGTGCAGAAACCATCGCAAAACACTTCATTACCGCTACCGGAGAATACATATAAGGCTGGAAAATCTGACTTTCCGGATTTTCCTGCTGCAGCTTTTCAATAGCATCTGCTGCCTGTGTCAAACCCTGGCCTGCCTCTGCTGCCCACTGTCTTCCAAATACCATGGGAAGATTGATCGTACATGGTAGCGTATAAATCCCACCATCCTGCTTCATTGCTTCTATGACATTATCAAAGAACTCTGCATCCTGTTCCATATCAGCAACAGTATCTGTCAGATCCAGCAGAAGTCCTTTTTCTATATAGGAAGAAAGCGGCATTCCATCCATGATCAGAATATCCGGTCCCTGTCCTGCCAGAATCTGTGTATTCAGCTTTTTCAGGGCATCCTCTTTGGTTACGGAGCTTCCCTCCTCCATTCCGATTTCATATTCCACATAAACATCTGGGTTATTTACCTGATACTCCGTTATTGCTGCCTGCATATAAATATCTTCTGAAAGGCTGTATGCCTTCAGCTTCACAGACGGTACAGAGGCAATATCTGGATCATACACAAAATGCACGACAATACCACCGCTGAAAACAGCCAGAAATTCCTGATTATCCAGCTCCACCATGCCACACAGGCCATAGGATGGGGAACTGAGCCTTGAGAGGCTTCCGTCAATGACCTGTTCTACAGCACTTCCGCCGATCACATGTCTGTGAAGTCCTTTGGTACCGGCCAGGTAAATCACACCGTCTTCCTTTCCCTGAAACAGATACAGATCAAACCAACTGCTTCCGTTAAAGGACCTCTGTCCGTAGTATTCTTTTACAAAATCTGCCAGCACAGTATCCTCTACATACGTATCCGCCTTAAGGTCATACAAAAGCGGTGCCTCATAATCATAGCCATCCATAATCATCAGATCTCCGGCAAAGGAAAGCATTCTCGGCGCATTCTCATCTATAGTCAGAAAAGGCGTTCCTTCCGTTTCTCCCTTCTTTACCCGGTAAAGCGTATGGGTGCTGACCGATGCAAAGTAGCAGTCGCCCTCCGGAGAAATCCACACATTTCTGGCATACTCATCCTCTGACAGCGGCAGTGTCAGTTCTGTCGTCTCTCCTTCCGGAGAGATCACTATATATTTGATATATTTCCCAAACTCGTCTACAGACTCTTCTTCCGTATTGTCATCGTAGATCACAGCAGTGGTTCCATCCGCATTCATCTTCAGGTCCATCACATAATGCTGTTCTGCATTCAGTTGATCCACGACCGGTATCTCATAGGTATGAAAGCTCTGTCCCTGATCTTCCGATATCAGAGAACTGTCAAATTCGTTAAGTATTACGGTATTTCCATCTGAAAGTGTCAGCAACTGGCAGATGTTTCCCTGCATCATATCCTCTAAAGACAGCTCTGTTTCCATATATCTTCCCATGGCAGTACTGCCTGCACCATCACCATCATCTGTCTTTCCGTTTCCTGCTGTGCCTTCTGTATTTTTCAAGGTGCCGCAGCCACTAAGCAATAGCATTCCGGCAAGCAGAAAACTTCCTGTTTTTATCCATCTTTTCCTTTTCTTCATGAAAAAGCTCTCCTTTTCGCTGTTTGATTTTCTGTCTCACAGCATAACAGCCCTTTCTCTAAGCTGCCTCTAAGATTTCTGAAGATATCTTAAGATCAATCAAAAAGGATCCACCGGATCCTTTTTTCATATGCATGGCAATTTTAAAGAAAGCTTACAGATTTCTGTGGTATACTTTTTAATAGAATGCTTTTATGAGGGAGAATCCATGAGAATTTTACTTGCTGAAGACGATGAAGAATTAAACCGTGCTCTGTGCTTCCAGTTAAAGGCACAGGGCTTTTCTGTAGACACCTGTCTGGACGGAGAAGAGGCTCTTTTCTATGGAGAACAGAATATTTATGATGTGATCCTGCTTGACCGCATGCTTCCTCATATGGAGGGAACTGCCGTCCTTTCCCGGCTTCGCAAAAAGGGTGTGCTGGCACCGGTCATTCTGATCACTGCCCTTGGCACACTGACTGACAAGGTGACCGGATTAAACCTGGGCGCTGATGACTATCTGGTGAAGCCCTTTGCTTTTGAAGAACTGCTGGCAAGGATCCACTGCGTGGCAAGACGGCCAAGGACACTGGAAAATACCCGGAACATTTCCTTTCTGGATCTTACCTTTTATCCGGAAGAATACCGGCTTTCCGGCCCTTCCGGAAGCTGCACCCTCTCCAGAAGGGAGGCTGCCCTGATGGAAACCTTCCTCCGCAGAAAGGAACAACCCCTTTCCCGGAGTTCCCTTCTGCTTACTGTCTGGGGGCCGGACAGCGATGTGGAAGAAGGAAATCTTGACAACTATATCCACTTTTTAAGGAGGCGCCTTACTACTGTAGGCAGCAGCCTTTCCATTAAAACCCTGCGTGGCTTTGGCTACTGCCTGAAGGAGAAATGAGGTTCCCATGTTTCAAAAGGTACGAATCCGTCTTACCCTGCTCTGCAGCGGCATCATCACCCTGCTGATCATCATCATGTCATTTCTGTATCTCCGTATTTCAGAAAATAGCCTCTACCGGAACCAGTTTTATTCCTTCCAGAATGACAGCAACACCATCATCATCAATCTGGAGCAGCAGTCTGTCATCACCATGGAATGGCTTTCCAAAATGGAGACCCCGGGAAACTATCAGTTTTATCTGCTGGATAACGGACATCCCTTTCTTTATAATACACTGCATGATACGGCTCCTGCAGAAAACCGGGCTGCTTCTTCATCAGATGGCAATACTTCTGTGTCCAAAAGCAAGACATCTTCTGCTCTTTCTGACATCTTTGGAGAGGCGTGGACGTATTATGAAAGCACGCTGCCCCAGGATTCTTCTCTGGAAGAGGCATCCTCTCTGTCTCCCTATACGGCATGGCACCGGACCTTTTCCTTCACAGATTCCGGGAAAAATGATTACTTCTGCACATTGATCACGCTGGAGCGGAACACCTCACAGCTTCAGATCATGATCCTTTCTTCTCTGGCCGGTCTTGAAAAACAGATCCGGGAACAACGCTTTCTTTTCCTGCTGATCGACTCCTTCACCGTGGCTTTGCTCTTCCTGTTTTCCTTTTTCTTCACCGGAAAACTCCTTGCCCCCATTGAAGAGAGCCGGAAAAAGCAGCTTTCCTTTGTGGCTGCAGCTTCCCACGAGCTGCGTACCCCTCTTTCCGTGATCCTTTCCAGTCTGGAATGCTGTCATCAGGCCTCTCCGGATGAAGTCGCGGGCTTTCTTGCTACGATTGAAAAACAGGCAGCCCTGATGAAAAGTCTTGTCAATGACCTGCTCACCCTGTCTGCCTCAGACAGCGGGCAACTTGTACTTTCCAGAAGCACTGCCGAACTGGACACTCTGCTGCTTGATACCTTCGAAGCTTTTGAGCCGCTTGCCGCCAGAAAATCGATCACCATGTCCGTTTCCCTCCCGGAAGAAGCGCTTACGCCTTATTCCTGCGATGAAATGCGCATCCGGCAGGTACTCTCGATTCTCATTCAGAATGCCATCAGCTATACTCCGGCAGGCGGACATATCCACCTTGCTCTTTCTGTCAGAAATCATCAGTATCTTTTCTCTGTGGCCGATAACGGTCCTGGCATTGCCGATGCTGACAAAGAACATATTTTTGAGCGCTTTTACCGGGCTGAAAAATCCCGGAATACCAAAGGCCATTTCGGTCTTGGGCTTTCGATCGCCTGTGAAATCGTAACTGCACACCACGGACACCTTTGGGTTACTGACACAAATGGCGGCGGGAGTACGTTTTTTATAGGTCTTCCCTGTTGAAATTTCATATGTTTTCCTTTATAATATTGAAGATATTATCTGCTGTTACAATGCTTTTTTACGGTTTCAGAACGTACTCCATCACACAGCAGAAAGCAGTACACCCGGAGGTAGACCTACATCATGAACAGATTCAGACAACTTGCAGCAAAAATGGCCACTATTTTACTGACTACAGTGCCCCTGCTTACAGCAGCAGTTCCCCTTTCCGCACAGGCTGCAGAAGATATCTTATCTGACAGGCTGGAATTACGAATATGTCTATGCTTCTTTTTCAGAATGTTATACCATGCTGGCTAATGGAGAAATCGATCTGTTCGGTAACGTTTCCTACACTCCTGAGCGGGCAGAGCTCTTTAATTTTTCTTCCTATCCTCAGGGAAAAGATACCTACTGGCTGTATGTAAATAAAAATCAGTCCTCTCTGGCTGATGGTGATGTTGATGCCATTGTGGCGCCGGACCTTGCCACAGACTATGACTATCTCGCTATCTCCAGTATCGGCTACAGTGAATTCTATTGATATCCGTACCCCGATGAATGCAATTATCGGTTTCACTGATATCGCCCTGAAAAATGAGCCGGCTCCTGAAGTAAAAAGTTATCTTGAAAAAGTTAAACAGAGCTCTGACTATCTGCTATCCCTGATCAATGATGTACTGGACATCAGCCGTATCGAGAGTGGAAATATCTCCTATGATCCGGAACCGGTCAATATTACTGCCGTTACAGACTCTGTACTGGATATCACCCACGGCTTTACTATCAACCGTGATCTGCAACTTATCGTACACCGGGATGAACCGGAAACCCATTATGTGTTGGCTGACGAAGTAAGGCTTCGTGAGATCCTGATCAATATCATAAGCAATGCCGTAAAATTCACCCATGATGGTGGACGCATTACTTTTGAAACCTTCCGTAAACCCGGAACTGCCCCGGACAATATCATATTCGGATACCGTATTTCTGATACCGGCATCGGCATGAGTAAAGAATTCGCTTCTCATATTTTTGATGAATTTTCACAGGAAAACTCCGGTGCAAGAACACAATATCAGGGAACCGGCCTTGGCATGGCTATTACCAAACGATATGTGGAACTGATGGGCGGTACCATTACCGTAGAAAGCACTAAGGGCAAAGGTACAACCTTCACCGTGGAGCTTCCTTTAACTCTAGCAGACCCTATTGAAAAAAGGGAAGCGTATACGGCTCCTGTCCAGAAAAGAACAACTGATCTTCACGTACTCATGGCAGAAGACAATGATCTGAATGCTGAAATCGCAACTATGCTGCTGGAAGATGAAGGTATGCATGTGACAAGGGCAGCAGACGGCTGTGAGGTAGTGAAAATGTTTAAAAGTCATCCTGCCAGTACCTATGATGTGATATTAATGGACATTATGATGCCCAGGATGAACGGCTATGAAGCAACAAGAACTATCCGTTCACTTTCTGATCGTCCTGACGGAGGCACGATTCCGATCATTGCCATGACGGCCAATGCCTTTGCAGAAGATGTTGTGAAATGTAAAGAGGCCGGGATGGACAGCCATCTGCCGAAGCCCTTTAAGGCTGATCAACTGATAGCATCCATCATCGCCCCTAAAAATTAGAATATTATATTAATCTAAGTATAAAAAAGGGTTACAGCTGCTCAATAAATGCCTGCGCAAGCTGAATCCATACCGTAGTTTCCGGCTGCAGATTCTCCTCACAGGAGCAGGTGAACCGGTTTCCAAGTCCAAGACCATGAGCCCCCTTCGGGAATATATGTAACTCTACCGGAACCTTTGCCTTGCAGAGTGCAGTTGCAAATAACATAGAGTTTTCCACAGGAACCAGTCCGTCCGTAAAGGTATGCCACAGAAATGTGGGTGGTGTATCTTTGGTAACCTGATTTTCCAGAGACATTTTCGCTGAAAGTGTCTCTTCTTTATTTCCAAGAAGTGCACGGAAGGAATCCCTGTGTGCAAATTCTCCGGAAGTGATCACCGGATAGCTGAGGATCAGACCGTTTGGTTTTAACAGACTTTCATCCCCGCCAGCCACTTCATTTACCAGAAATTCACTGTTCCAGAAGCAGCCAAGACTGGTTGCCAGATGTCCTCCTGCTGAGGATCCCTGCACCAGAATTTTATTCGGGTCAATATGCCACTCTTTCACGTGCTTACGGATCGTTACCATGGCGCTTGCCAGCTCCAGAAGTGCAGCCGGATATCTCGCCGGTGCCACACTGTAATTCAGAACCGCCGCATGGTATCCCATGGCATTGAACTGCATGGCAATAGGCTCTCCTTCCCGTACGGATATATTTTCATAACCGCCGCCCGGGCAGATCAGTACAAGCGGCCGCTCCGTGAAAACATAACAGTCCTCATAGTCCAGAATATAAGTGGTCAGCGTGGGAGTCCCAATACTGCCTTCTACTGTCATATCGATTGTTTCGTGTATCATGTGATTCTCCTTTTCTTTTATTCCCTGTCAGATCATGAATCTTCCATTCACGATCCGGATTCTTTTTGAATATGCAGGGCAATCAGGAAAAGCTGCCCTGCGGCAGCTTCCCCCAAAAACCATATTCTTTATTTATTCTGCATCACTGTCTCATCATTCCTGCCTGTGCAGATTCCCTTAGAAAGTAACAGTCAGATCTGCATTTCCGGAAAGGGAAATGACAGTGTCCTTCTTATCGATCTTTACTTCACCCTGTGAAACAGAGATTGCGATCACATTTACCAGTCTGATCCTGTAAGCCTTGTCACTCTTTACTGCGATCTGGATCTGATTGCCATCTCTCTTTGCTGTCATGGCGATCTCCTCTGTCTTATCCATGCCATACACAACTGCCTCTGCACTCTTTCCATCCTTCAGTGCATAGAGGCGAAGCTCTGCGCCATCACCATAATCATAATCCGGCTTGTCATCATGTGCGCCCATTGCTACAATGGAGTTTTCCTTTACCATAAGCGGAATGCTCAGGTAATCACACTTCTCTGTAAACCAGCCGCAGCCTTCCTTCTCTTCTCCTGTAAAGAAGTCTGTCCAGGTTCCCTTCGGCAGATAATACTCTGCAAGGCTCTGGTCATTGAATACCGGTGCTACTAACAGGTTGTCGCCAAGCATATACTGCTTATCTACATAATGACAGGTCTTATCCTCTGTAAATTCCAGCACCATACTTCTCATGGTAGGAACACCGCTTACAGAAGTTTCGATCGCCGTCTTGTACAGATAAGGCATCAGGCTTGCCTTTAATCTGGTGAAGAATCTTACAACATCTACTGCCTCATCATCATAAACCCACGGTACTCTGTAGGAAGAGCTTCCATGGAGTCTTGAGTGGGAAGAAAGAAGTCCAAATGCTACCCAGCGCTTGTAAACATCAGCGGTAGAGGTATTCTCAAATCCTCCGATATCATGTGCCCAGAAGCCGAATCCGCTCATCAGCAGGGACAGACCGCCACGAAGACTTTCTTCCATGGATTCATAATCTGACCAGCAGTCACCGCCCCAGTGTACCGGGAACTTCTGTCCGCCAACAGTTGCAGAACGTGCGAAGAGAACAGCCTGTCCTTTTCCTCTCTTACGCTCCAGCAGCTCATAAACACATTTATTGTAAAGGTAGGTATAGTAGTTGTGCATCTTCTTCGGGTCAGAGCCATCAAAGTAAACAACATCCTCAGTAGGGATTCTCTCACCAAAGTCTGTCTTAAAGCAGTCAACACCCATATCAAGCAGTACTTCCAGCTTATCCTGATACCACTTGTAAGCGTCAGGATTGGTGAAGTCAACAAGTGCCATACCCGGCTGCCACATATCCCACTGCCATACTCTGCCATTGGTTCTCTTAATGAAATAACCCTTCTCCATACCTTCATCGAAGATATCAGATTCCTGGCCGATGTAGCTGTTGATCCATACACAGATATTCAGACCTTTGTCCTTGATTCTCTTTAACAGTCCTGCAGGATCAGGGAATACTCTGCTGTCCCATACGAAATCGCTCCAGTGGAACTCCTTCATCCAGAAGCAGTCAAAGTGGAAGGTTCGTAACGGAATGCCACGATCCAGCATACCATCAATAAAGCTCATAACTGTTGCTTCATCATAATTGGTGGTAAAGGATGTTGACAGCCACAGTCCGAACGTCCAGGGAGCCGGAAGGGAAGGCTTACCTGTCAGATCTGTATATCTGGTCAGTACTTCCTTCATGGTAGGTCCATTGATCAGGAAATAATCCAGATAACCGCCCTCTACGGAAAACTCTGTTCTGGTCACCATCTCGGTCGCTACCTCGAAGGATACCTTTTCAGAATGATTTACCAGTACGCCATATCCCTTATTTGTAAGATAAAAAGGAATATTCTTATAGGACTGCTCTGTGCTGGTGCCTCCATCAGCATTCCAGATATCCACGCTCTGTCCGTTCTTTACAAAGGGAGTGAATCTCTCACCCATACCATATACAAGCTCTCCGACAGATAAGGAAAGCATCTGTCTCATATAAGTTTCTTCGCTGTCTGTATAATTATAAGCAAGTCCCTTGAAATCTGTCTTCATCAGTGCCAGGTCACGTCCTGCACTTCTGGTTATCATCTCACCATTTCTGTAATAAGTCATGGACCAGCTCTTCTTGGTGATCACAAGTGTAAGCTCACCGCTTGCAATGCTGATCTCTTCCTCACTGTCCTTAACGTCAAGGGGCAGCGCTTCGTTCAGCTCCAGCTCGAAGGAAGGTGTATCTACAACCTCTCCCTTATAATGATAAGTCCGGACTCTTAAAATTTCCGGTGCAGGAGATGTGATCTCCAGTGTCAGATTTACGCCCCCCAGAGTATCTCCTCTTGTAACAATATGAGTAGTTGGAGCACAGATTGTAACCTTTTTCTCTTCAATCTTTGTGAAATAAGCTTCTGCAGGAGCAAAGCAGCTGCATCCTTCCTTTTGTAACCAGCATCCATTACTGAATTTCATGTTTTTACCCATTCCTTTCTGAAAAAATAGATTCTTTTCCTCTGACAGGCAATTCCGTCCTTCCCTCAGAGGTCTCTCTGTAATGATAGAATATAACTATTTTATTGCTAATTCTTTAATTATCTTCTACTTTTCTAACACTATCTTGACATTTTCGTCCAAAACAGTAAAAATGAAGGTAATCTTTCTTAAAGGAGAACCACTTATGGAGCCAGGATCTGTTCTTTCCAGACAACAATATGAAGAAAAAATCAGCCACACCACCGCCGATCTTCCCTTTGCCCTGCACAGGCTTTCCTATCCGGCCGGTGCGGATATTCTCTTTTACCAGCACTGGCACAAAGAGTTTGAATTCATCATGGTCACCGGAGGCTGCCTGGAGCTTACCGTAGAAAGCAGAACCCATATCCTGCAGTCAGGAGAAGGTGCTTTTATCAATGCCTCCTTCAGCCACAGTGGAAGAAGCGCCTGTTCACAGTCCTGCTCCTTCACCGCACTGGATTTTTCCTATGAGCTTCTGGACGAAAACCCTCACAGCCACTTTTCCCGGAAATATATCAATCCTGTGCTGGAAGGATATCTTCTTTTCCCGGAAGCAATTCATCTGTCAGGGAATACCCTGCTCCTTTGCAAGGCTGCTTCCTGGCAGTCCAAACTACTGTTTACATTAAGAGAAATCGAAAGCTGCCCAGACGACATTCTTTCCAAAAGAGAGCTCTTTCTGAAGTCCCGGATCTACCTGCTTTGGGAGCTTTTGTTCCAACAGGCACAGCCAGACGGTTCTGGGAACCGCCAGGAACGCCATAACAGAGAACGGCTGTCTCCTGTGCTTTCTTATATCCGGGAACATTTTTCAGAAGAAATTTCCCTTGCGCAGCTTGCCAATATCGCAGCCCTGAGTGAAGGACGGTTCTGCCGGATCTTCAGGGAAACCATGAACCAGACCCCTTTCCAGTACATCATGCACTACCGGGTCATGCAGAGCTGCAGCCTCCTGACAGAAACTGATCTTCCCATCGGTGAGATCGCCCTGCGCTCCGGCTTTAACAATATCAGCTACTATAATAAGACCTTCCTGAAGCAGATCGGCTGTACACCGAGGCACTACCGGACCTATACTGTTTTCGGAACCTCTGGCTGATCCCGCCTCCCACGGCAACCTGCTAAAGCGCACCACAGAAAAAGCTGCAGGATATCCTACAGCTTTTTCAATAAATCCGGTAATTCTCTTAAATCTGTTATTTCGTAATCCGGGATGATCCCTGCCCCGTTCTCTTCCCCCTCCTTGTGGAACCAGATCGTTCTGACACCGGCATTGATCCCGCCAAGGATATCTGATGTCAGGCTGTCCCCTATCACCACTGCTTCATTCCTGTCAAAATCCGGAATCCTTTCAAAGCATCTGTCAAAATATTCCTTCGATGGCTTATTGACTCCGATCTCCTCAGAAATAAAAACATCTTCTACATAGTCCCGGATGCCTGCACTTGCGATCCGTCCCTTCTGCACATGGGCCGTTCCATTGGTCACAATATAAATCTGATATTCCCCTGAAAGCTTCTGCAGAAGCTCCTCCGCATAGTCCATGAAGTAATGCCCCTCTCCAAGAAATCCTTCATACAGGCGGGCCGCTTCCTCTGCCTCCCGGTCAATTCCAAATTCTTCAAACAAAAGCAGAAAACGGCGTTTCTTTACCTCATCACGGTCAAGCTCTCCCTTTTCCAGCAGCTTCCACTGTGCCAGATTGATTTTATTATACCGGTCCAGCATATAATCTGTCGGCTCCAGGGAAAGGGCACTGAGCGCCTTCGTCAGTGCAAGCCTTTCCGCCTTATCAAAATCAAGCAGCGTATTATCCAGGTCAAACAGTAGTTTACGTAACATATTATTTCTTAATTCTCTCATTCATCTTTTTTAATACTTCCTGAAGATCTGCCCGTTTCAGTCTGCCATTGCTGAAGGAAAGACCGGAACGGAGAGGGGTATATTCAAACATTGCCGCCATCATATCTTTGGAAATTGCCTCTGAACCAGAGCCGCCCTCGCTGCCGCCAAAGTCCATAAAGCCGTTCTCCATCAGAGCCTTTACAATATCACTGACTCTTTCATCCCTCATGGCATCGCCTACAAGGGAATTTTCGTCATAATGGTCTGCCAGCAGATAAGTACCGGTTACAGTCACCTTTTCAGAAAGTACGATATCCCGGCTGGAACGTCCGATCTCGACCAGGAAATCACCCGGCTCCACATAGAAATCATGTACCTTCGGCTCATAATAAGCAAAGGCTCTCTTAGAAAGCGCAAAGGTTACCGTCTTTGTTTCTCCAGGCTCTAAAGCAACCTTTGTAAATTCCTTCAGCTCTCTTACAGGACGTACAGCACTGCTCTCCAGATCTCTTACATAAACCTCTACCACTTCCTTACCGGCCATCTTACCGGTGTTGGTCACATCTACACTGACGGTCAGCGTATCAGAGTCCTTCATGGTTTCCTTATCCAGCTTCAGATTAGAATAAGCAAAATCAGTATAGCTCAGTCCATAGCCGAAGGGGAACAGGACATCCATTTCCTTGAAGTCATAATAACGATAGCCTACAAAAATTCCTTCCTTATACTCTACTGTATCCTGTCCACCGGGGAAATTCAGGTAGGAGGGATTGTCAGAAAGCTTTAAGGGGAAGGTCTCTGACAGCTTACCACTGGGATTTACCCTGCCAAACAGTACATCATACTCAGCACCGCCGACAGCCTGTCCGCCAAGATAGGCCTCGATCACACCCTTCACCTCTGAAATCCAGGGCATTTCTACAGGGGAACCATTGTGCAGGATCACTATTACATTCTTCTGTACTTCAGTAACACGGCGGATCAGCTCATTCTGGCAGTCAGGCATTCTCATATGCTTCCTGTCATAGCCTTCTGATTCAAAATTATCAGGAAGTCCGGCAAAGATCACTGCCACAGCTGCATCCTTTGCTGCTTCCACAGCTTCTGTGATCATCTGCTCATTGATCTCATCCCTGTCATCATCATAGCCCTGCGCATAAACATAGTCCATTCCCTCTTCCAGGCAGTCAAGGAATGCTGTCACCTTATGGCAGTTGATATGGGAGCTGCCGCCGCCCTGGAATCTTGGCTTCTTCGCATATTTTCCGATAACTGCCAGCTTCTGCTCTTTGCTAAGCGGAAGGATATGGCCTTCGTTTTTCAGAAGCACCAGTGTTTCTCCAGCAATCTCTCTTGCCAGCTCATGGTCAGCATCCCTGTCAAATACCGCGTTTTCCTTTCTGCCTTCCTGTGCTCTGTAAACGATATTTAAAATCCTCTCAACTGCCTGATCTACAACTGCCTCGTCCAGCTCACCCTTCTTTACTGCTTCTACGATCAGGGCATCATTTTCACCAAAGGAGCTTGGCATTTCCAGATCAAGTCCTGCCTTTAAGCCCGGCACTCTATCATTGACAGCACTCCAGTCACTGACAACAAAGCCTTCATAGCCCCATCTTTTGCGGAGGATATCCGTCAGGGTTTCCTGATTTTCAGAACCAAATACACCGTTGATCCTGTTGTAGCTGCACATTACTGTCCAGGGCTTTGCATTTTTGACCGCACCCTCAAAGGCTGACAGATAGATCTCATGCATGGTTCTTTCATCCACCTCTGCAGAAATGGACATTCTTCTTGTCTCCTGATTGTTCAGGCAGAAATGCTTAATGGAGGTTCCCACATTCTGGCTCTGCACACCTTCGATATGTGCGGTGGCAATTTCACTTGCTGCGTAAGGATCCTCAGAATAATACTCAAAGTTACGTCCGCAGAGCGGGGATCTCTTAATATTCACTGCAGGTCCAAGGATCACGCCTACGTTTTCTGCCTGACATTCCTTTCCAAGCGTCTCTCCTACACGGTGAAGAAGCTCCCTGTCAAAGGAGGATGCCATGGCACAGCCTGCCGGAAAGCAGACAGCCTTGATACTATCATTTACACCAAGGTGATCTCCCTCCAGATCCTGCTTTCTCAGTCCGTGAGGTCCATCGGACATCATCATATCCGGAATCTGCAGTCTCTCTACTGCTTTGGTATGCCAGAAATCCGCTCCGGAACAGATCCCTGCTTTTTCTTCCAGCGTCATTTCTGAAATCAGCTTCTTTAAGTCTTTCATAGTCCCTCTTTCTGCTGCACTGCAGCCCATTCATTTATTGTTTATCTGCACCACTTGCTGTCATTCTCTTTTCGTCCATAACAGCTTTTCATGGTTTCATCATATCGGATCCTGCTTTTTCTTTATATCATAATTTTTATTTTTATGTTATGATTTTCATATATATTTATAGAAAAAAAGAGGGATCATTTCTTATGGCAAACATCAATGAGAAACGACTGAAATATCTGGAATTTGTAAACCGGGAAAATAACTTCAGACACCTTCGTTATGAAGAAGAGATCAGACCCTATCTCTATATGAAGGCCGGAGATCCCAGAGCTCTTGACGCCTACAGGCAGCTCATTGACTCTCCCCTCGTTGGTCATTTGTCCGACGATCCATTACGAAACCGGAAATATCTCTTTGTCTCTGCAGTAACTCTGACCACCCGTTATGCGATCGAGGGCGGCATGGATCCGGAGACAGCCTATAATATCAGTGATCTTTTTATCCAGGAAATGGATACCTGTCAGAGCACAGATGCAGTGAGGACACTGGAACTGGAAATGGTCAAGGTTTTTATCACCCAGCTTGCAAAATCAAAAAAAGAGACCGTTTATTCCAGACCGGTCGTGCAGTGCATTGACTACATCTACTACCATCTGAATGAAACAATCTCCCTGCAGGAGCTTGCTAAGGAAACAGGGCTCCATCCAGGCTACCTTTCCGCTCTTTTTCACCGCGAAATGGGAATGACCCTGACGGAATATATCCGCAAGCAGCGCATTGAAACAGCGAAAAATATGCTTCTCGATTCTGAATATTCTTATGCGGAGATTGCCGCCCTTCTGGCTTTCAGCTCCCAGAGCCACTTTACAAGAGTCTTCCGGGAAGAAACCGGCTATACGCCAAAGGCTTACCAGACCCACTTCTTCCGCACAGGAATCGGACAGCAGCACTAACCTGAGACAGCCTCCCCACTTTGGGACGATGGTCTGCCGGCCGCCTTTACAGTCCCTCCTGCTCTCTGCGTTTCAGCTCCGGCAGTACCGTGCAAAGCATGGTGATAAAGCAGGCGCACCCTCCGATCAGGTTGGAGACTGGCTCGGCCCAGAATACACCATCCACTGACAGCCCGGCAGCTTTGGGAAGAAGCAGTGTCAGTGGCACAACAATAAAGGCTTTCCGGAGCAGAGAAAAGAATACTGCCTTGCCCGATTTGCCAAGCGCCACGAACACATTCTGTCCGGTAAACTGCAGTGCCATAAAGCAGAATCCAAAGAAATAAATATGAAGCGCCGGAACACCCTTTTCTACCAGCTCCGGGGAATCATTGAAAATACGGATGAAAAATTCCGGAAACAGTTTGAGGACTCCCCAGATCAGAAGCGTATAGCTTACACAGAGTCCCGTGACAAACCAGATCGCCTGCTTTACCTTATGATAGGCCTTTGCCCCGTAATTAAAGCTCATGACCGGGGATGCCCCGCTGGTAATGCCGTTCACCGGCAATGTACAGATATCCCTGACAGAATTTAATACTGTCATAACACCGACATAAATATCGCCGCCATATGTCTGCAGCGTCGCATTGCAGGCCACCTGCACCAGACCATTGGTAAAGCTCATGATAAAGCCGGACACGCCAAGTGCCATGATCTGCAGCACCCGCTTCCCGGACAGCTTCAGCCGGTCAGCCTTCAGCCGGAGTACCGCTTTTTTACCTATCAGAAACCGCAGCACCCAGATGGCCGAAGCAAGCTGTGACAGGATCGTTGCAATAGCGGCTCCCTGTACGCCCATTTTCAGTACAAAAATGAACAGCGGATCCAGCACAATATTCAGCACTGCGCCGATCAGAACCGAAAACATGCCGATATTGCCAAAGCCCTGACTGTTGATAAAGGGATTCATTCCTACAGAGATCATGACAAACAGGGTGCCGAGCAGATAGATCCTGATATAGCTGCCTGCGTAAACAAAGGTCGCATCACTTGCTCCGAACAGATACAGCACCGGCTTATAAAACAACAACCCTGCCACCATCAGCACAGCGCCTGTCAGTACAAGCATCAGGAAGGAATTTCCCATAAGGTATTCCGCTTCCTCTTCATTTCCCCGTCCCCGCTCCATGGCACAAAGAGGACCTCCGCCATTACCAAAAAGCAGCGTAAACGCAGAAACCAGCGTAATGATCGGGAAGCACAGTCCGACGCCTGTCAGCGCCAGTGTTCCCACCTCCGGGATCCTTCCAATATACATTCGGTCTACGATATTATAAAGGAGGTTAAGCAGCTGTGCCACGGTCATGGGTACTGCAACCTCCATTATGTTTCTATATATACTTCCCTGTGAAAAGTCTGTCTGGTGGGTCTTCATGTCAGTTACTCCTTTTTCACCCACATTATAAGTTCCCTTTTCCTGATTCGTCAATCGGTAGGAATGGGAATTTTCTCCTGTAAAGAAATTTTCCAGCCTTTCAACCGAAAATTGATACTATCTGATTTCCCTAAATTATTATTTAAATTTAAGTTTCACTGAGCAAGCTGAACTTTTCTTGCTTTTTACAGTTTTATATGCTATCCTTGAATAGAGGAAAAGCCAGAGAGACGGCCTACCCTCTATAGCTTGGCAAAACTTTGTAGTTATGCCGTCAACTATTGCGAGTAGTTGGCGGCTATTTTCTTCCCTTAAAGATTGCATAACACAATCCAATAAGGGTAACAATGAACATACTGAACTCTATAAGCTCTGAATATGTAACCATTGGCATCGCCCTCCTTTCTTTTGTCCGGAGGGATTAGCCCCTCCTTAACAGAGGGTGACCGCCTTTGCTCTCTGACTTTTCTTGATTGACATTATATCAGACACATTTTGATCTGTAAACCGCAATAAAATAACAAATTCATCACTGTATTGGCCTGTATTTTTAAAGACAGTGTGACACAACTTAATGTTGATGATGAAATTGTAATCTATTATAATGGTGACATTGCAGAAACTTATCCGGCAGAGATCGATACGGTCTACGCCATCACATTAAAATAATATAAATCAGGATTAATCAAATCTGGCATTCGCCATTTCAAATTCCTTGATCAATCCCCGCAATAACTTGGTCTGTTCATCTGTCAGTACAGAACTTTTTATCATTCTGTCATCGGACAGACCAAGGAGATAATCTGCGGAAACATTGAAAATCTGGCATATATTTACCAATACTTCTAAAGAGGGATATTTTGTTCCCTGTTCATAGGCAGAAATGGAGCCCTTTACCAAACCAAGACGATTTGCCAACTGCTCCTGTGTCATTTTCTTTTCTGTTCGAAGTTCTCTAATTTTTTCGCCCATGAAAATCATATCTGCTGTCTCCCATACTTTTATAGTATAATCTATAGATATCTACCCAAAGTATTCTTATATTCCATTAGTTGACTACATGGGAATATTATGTTAAACTTCACCTGTAATTATTCTGATATCAAAAATACAAAGAAAAGGGTTGGAAAACGATGAAACACAACTTTTTAATTCATGAGGAGGAATTATTATGAGAAAAAGAACGATTGCACTTGCTGCTTTCCTGTTAACCGGCACTCTTTTTACTGCCTGCGGTTCAGAAAGCAACGTTGAGACAGTCACTTCTGAAATTTCAGAAGAAGCAGACATTTCTGCCGAAGAGTCTCCCGCTGATATAGCTTCTGCCCCTACCGTTGATCCTGAAGAAGAATATAAAAACGGTTATGACTACTTATTATATTATGATTCTGAAATTAACGAAGGTACCAGAGACTATCCTGTTATCCTTGGTTTTAACTATCCTTATAAAGCTGATTCCATAATTAACAGTACTTTTGCACCTTCACGATACAACTTTGATACAAAATACACCGAAGTAATAGATTCTGTTCCTTACCGTGCTGCTGATTATTTTACAATTACCTCCGAGCAATATGAAATCACCTCTGACAATAAATTAATCTATGCTGCCCCCAATTTTACCGGAGAACAGGATGATACAGATGTAGAGGAAAAAGGTGAAGTGGAAACTCCTTACGGTACTGCCAAAGTCTATTTTGCAAAAACCCATGAAGAAGGCTTTGACGATCGCTGCAAAGAAGTAGCTCTGCTGAATACCGGCGACTACACAGTTACTCTCATCTGGGGTTCCTCTGGCGATCTTGAGGAATATTCCGGCACTCTGGAAACTTTGATTCCACTTGTCTTCTCTCCTATCGAAGTTTCCGATGATCAGAAGATCCAGATTGACGAAAACTCCATATCTGCAGATGAGTCATACAGTGTTCTTATGAAAACAGGCTCCTATGGTAATAAAGTTACTGTTTTTGGTTTTAATCCCATTCCTGAATCCGAAAACTGGTATGTTTCTTCTACTGTAACAGATGCAGAGGGAAGTTCTGAAAAGTTTCAGATGGATGATCAGAACAGATCTTCCGAATCCGACTGGGGAAAACAGCACGGTTCCGTTATTGTCACTTATGACCCTGCCTATTTTAATTATTTCTTTGGCGGCCGTGGTATGGTTACTATGGATGAAAAAGCCAGTGTTGAAACCCCTTTCGGTACAGCAAAGATTTTTTATGCTACCCGTCAGGAAACTGTATCTCCAGAGTCAGAAGAAGTTGCTGTTATCAATAATCTTGGTACAAATATTATTATTGATTATTGTCCTTATGACAGTATTTCCGACGGCACTTACCGTGGTAAACTGGAAGAAATTATTCCCAAACTTTTTAATTAACATAATATGCACATTATTTTCTGCCCTCACAGCAGCCGTTATTATCTCAAAGTAATAGCGGCTGTTTTCTTGCCATCCCGTTTTCACAATGCTACTATAAATAGTATAAAGTTATACTTGAACAGGAGGTATTTTCAATGAATACAGATTTACTAACACTCATGGAAACCAGAAGAAGTGTGCGCAGCTTCAAGCCTGACATGATTCCCTCTGATGTCATTGATCAGATCATTAAGGCCGGCACCTATGCAGCCACAGGTATGAACAGACAGTCACCCATTATCATAGCTGTTACAAATAAGGAAATGCGAGACAGACTTTCCAGAATGAATGCAAAGATCATGGGAAGTGACAAAGATCCCTTCTACGGTGCTCCCGTTGTCCTCATTGTTCTCGCTAAAAAGGAAGCACCGACCCACGTTTACGATGGCAGCCTTGTCATGGGCAATCTAATGCTGGCAGCACATGCACTGGATATCGGAAGCTGCTGGATCCACAGAGCCAAAGAAGAATTTGAATCCGCGGAAGGCCAGGAAATCCTGAAGGATCTCGGCATCGAAGGTGAATACGAAGGAATCGGCCACTGTGTCCTCGGTTATGTTGACGGAGAGTACCCCGCTACGCATCCCCGCAAGGACAACTGGGTCTATTACGTGAAATAATGATACTTTTTAGCCTGATACAACCTGAAAAACGGTACTTACTCAAACAAATACGCATATTTCTTCATCTGGGAGAGAAGAATATCCCTTACCCGGTTCTTCTCTTCCGGAGAATATATGCTGATCTTATCAAGCAGATCATTCACATCTTTCGCACGAAAATGGAACTTCAAATGATTCCCATACAGTTTTTCTGCCAGATCAAGCTGCTCATCAAAATCTGAACTGATCGTCTTTGCCCGGACTTCCTTCATCTGCAGATATACATCTTTTCCCAGTGGATAATCTAATGATGTATCTGCCAGCAGGCCTGCTCCATTGTCAAAAATTGGACTGTAGGCAAACTCCCCATCCCCGTTCATCATGATAGCAATATTATGAGTGTGACGATCCTCATTCAGGAAAAAAGCATCTATGGTAAACAGCTTATTCATATATGCACCAAAATCAGGAAGCTTTGTGACCCGTTCTACCTGTTCCACCAAAAAAGTCAGTCTTTTCTCTGGCTCCGGGATTTTGAAAACAGACTGATAAAGACTCTGTCCAAAAAAAGTTTTAAACAGCCTTTCCACCGTAATCAACTGCCATCCTTCCCTCAGAAAATTATTACTCATCACCCCGGAATAAATAACAGACTTATACTTGATCTGTTCAGGCTCATACAGGACAAACTCATCCTGACGCAGAGAAGATTTCATCAGGAGATGCGAGATCATATATTCTGCAAGCCCCTCATATCCCGTATAATCTGCTTTATACCATATTCCGTTGTTTTCCCATTTTAACTGATTTCCCTTGGAAGACTGTCTGTTATTCTGTCTTTCATCCTGCTCAAAAAGTTCTACCATCTCATTCCCCTATCTAACGTTCTATCTGGATCCAGAAATCATCCTCTGCCATTCTGCCCGCTGTCTTTTCTATGATCATAAGGGGGTCATAAAACGGCAGATCCAAATCCTGTAACACCAGTTTCATTTTATCCCTGCTGGCAGGAAAACACCTGGATTCCAGAAATTCTTCATACATCCTGTAGTCCGGATCCTCTACTTTACCAAATGCCCTGAACATAAGCTTATCCGTGTAATTGACAATGCGCACCCTCTGTTCCATTTCATTGACATCGATCAGTGTACAGGGCTTCTGCCGGTACATATACCAAAGTCTGAGAGGATACTCCTTTTTCGGAATCTGAAGCTGTTTTGGATAATCCGTATAACGATCCAGCATCTGAAGCAGCAAAACTACAGGCCCTGTAATATTCTCCTTACTGGTTTCCCAGCGCTCTACTGTTGATTTTGCGCAACAGATCAGTTCCGCAAACTCCCTTTGTGTCAGCTTCAGGCGTTTACGCAAAGCCCTGATCTCTTCTGCAGTTGTGTACGCCGGTACTGCAAAAAGCCTTTCTTTCATATGTCCCTCCAAAGAGAAAAACCATTAAAATGAGTGTTTTTTCTTTTGTTTTACCCTCATTTTAATGGTTTTAATCATTTCCGTCAATATTTATTCTTCCGTCCACCAGCTCCAGTGCGCCGATCGGGCTGTGGATCGTCTGAAATAAATCTGTACTCATTTCCTTTCCTCCTGTGCCGGATCAGATATTCTAAATCCTGCCGGCATTTTTAACTTCCTGCTTTCATTTCACCTACCATTCTATCATATTCTTCCTCGCTGATCCTGTATTTTTTACGGATCAGCAGATAGGCCACCAGCAGCGTCTGTACCGGTATCAGCACCATTCCAAGCCTTAAGGCAAAGGTCTGCCATGGCTGTACTGCCGCGATTGCTTCATTTGCCTGACTGAGTGCACTTTCACTGGTCAGTGTTCCTTTCCCGACTTCGATCTCCAGTTCGGAGATCCCCTGACTTGTCACATAGATCCCACTGAGGATCAGTACCAGTGCAGAGATTCCCTGATTCAGTGCTCCGGCAAGCTTCACGCTGAAGGAACGGACTGCCGAAATCACACTGTCATGCCGTTCCGAAAACCGGTATTCATCATATTCTATGGTATTATTCAGCATTACGATCACAACCAGATTATAGAGTCCCTGGAAAAAAAAGATACCAAATCCTACAGCATTCAGCAGGATCAGATTTTTCGGCAGTACATAACCGAATCCAAGCAGAATAATATACCCTGCTGTAACTGCTGCCATACAGATCTTCAGTATCTTCATCCGACTGCATTTACTGGACAGAAAAGCATACAATGCCTGTGAAGTCAACGTTCCCAGTCCATACATCACCGTAAACAGAAAGATCAGATTTCCACTGTCTGAATATCCAAATTCAAAGTAAAAGAAATTAACACCAAAAATAATCAGCAGATTACTTCCCACATTAAACAGAAGAGATGCTGTTCCGATCACTTTCAGCTGGTCATTTCTGTTAAACACCTGAAACATGCCCTTTAAAGAAAGTTTTTCTGCCTGATCTGTGCGTTCCTGTTCCTTCACGCCAAGCACAACAAGCGTCTGAAAGGCGATAAAGCCAAGTCCTACGATCAGGGCGATCACCCGGTAGGCCTTTACCGCATTTCCAGCGATCACCGTAGGCACGATACCGGCTACCGAAAACTGTCCGATGCAGATAAAGACGCTCATCAGCGTCACCAGAGTATCTCTCACCTTCGGATCACTGCTGAGGCTGGGCAGCATTCCCCAGTAGGCAATATCATTCATGGTATAAGTCATGCCCCAGAGAAGGTATCCGATTGCAAAAAAGGCTACAAATCCCCAGCCCTGCGGCCTTAAAGTAAATAACCCGATGATAACCAGTGCATTCAGACAGGCTCCCGTCAGGATCCATGGCTTGAATTTTCCCCATTTGAAATGACAGTTTTCAATGATAATTCCCATCAGAAGATCATTCACCGCATCCCAGATCAGGCAGGCCACAATACCTGCCGATATGACGAAAAACTGAGCCACAGTCAGCTTCATAGTATACTGCACATATGTCATCAGATACATGCTGACCAGCGCATACGCCGCATCCCTTCCGGTTGCTCCAACACAATACGACCACTTTGTCCTTTTATCCATTTTCCCCATCCCTTCTGTTCTTTAGCCGAATAAGAGCTTACAGACTGCCCTGCCTTTCTTTCCGTTTGCTGATAATACGATTGCTTCTGCCAGACGGTATGGCAGGACACCACCGCTCTGGCAGGAAACACAGTCTATGGTTCCATCTCTTATCCCTTCAAGCATCATCATGACCTCCGGATCATCTGCTGGCTTTCCGGGAAACAGAATGCCTGCTGCTTTCTCTGCCAGCTTCAGAAATCCTCTGGACATGCCAGAGCGCTCCGAAAGCTGCCGCAGGGAATGATACATGGTATAGCTCCCCGGTTCCGCCCTGTCAAAATGACTTGTTTCCCTGCCATAGAGTCTCAGAAACTGCTTATGGGAAATCTCCTGGATCCTGACTGCCGGATCAAAATACTCAAAAAGAAGCTCCCTATCATCCCGCTCATAAGAAACTCCCTTCACGGAAAGAGATGCCGATAACCGGACATCCTGACTGGACGCTGCCACCAGAATCTGATATTCTCCGGATGGCATGAGGAACTTCTGCATTTTCTCATCATAAACAGAAAAGCTTCCCTCATCCAGACTGATACTGACCTGTTTCGACTCTCCCGGCAAAAGTTCTGTTTTGATAAAGCCCTTCAGTTCCTTTTCTGCCCTGAGATAATGACACCCTGTGGGATTTTTCACATAAATCTGTGCCGTTTCTGCACCCTTCCTGTTTCCGGTATTGGTGATCGTGAAGCTTACTTTCATTTCTTCGCCGGTGAACAGATCCTTTTCCAGCTTCAGATCAGAATAGGCAAAAGCCGTATAGGACAGCCCAAATCCGAAGGGATAACACACCGGTATCCGATAACAGTCATAATAACGATATCCGGTAAAAATACTCTCCCGGTACTCCACATCATCACTTCCTGTGGCAAAGGTATTTCTGCAGGGTGTGTCATCCACAGAAAGAGGGAAAGTTTCTGCCAGTTTTCCACAGGGATTCTCTTCTCCATACAGCAGTTGTACACAAGCCTCCCCTGCTGCCTCTCCTGCCAGATACATATGTAAAATAGCCCTCATCCTGTCCGCACAGGCGATCCGGTAAGGCGCTCCCCCGAAGGAAACAAACACAATATTTTTATTTACACGGTAAAGCTTCTCCAGCAGTTTTTTCTGATTTTCCGGCATTTCCAGCGTTTTTCTGTCGTACCCTTCCCCTTCTGTCCGGTCTGTCAGACCGCCAAAGAAAAGAACCAGATCACTGTCCTTTGCAAGCTCTTCTGCTTCTTTCTCAAGTTCAGGAAGTTCTTTTTCTGTCCTGCTGTCATAACCTGCTGCATAGGAAATATTTTCGTTATATTCTTTCAGGATCTCTGCGGCACTTCTTACCGGCATGGTATTGATATGACTGCTTCCTCCACCCTGGAAACGCATCTTTTCTGCCAGTTCCCCGATTACGGCTATCTTTAACTTTTCACCTTTCTTAAGAGGCAGAACACCGTCATTTTTAAGTAGAACTGCACTCTGGCAGGCTATTTTCCGGGCAAGGTCATGGTGCCCTGAAATATCCCATTTTTCTTTCTTTTTCCTGTAAGGAACCGCATACCTTTCTGCCAGCTTCTGTATCCTGCCTGCTGCCTGCAGGATTATTTCTTGTGAGATCTCTCTCTTTTTCAATGCTCTCACCAGTTTTTTTCTGTGGTGTCCGCGGCTGTCTGGCATCTCCAGATCCATCCCGGCCCGGAGTGATCCCGGCAGATCTGCGCAGGCACCCCAGTCGGAAATGATAACACCGTCAAATCCCCATTCCTCTCTCAGGATCTCTGTCAGAAGTCTTCTATTTTCACAGGCATACTTTCCATTCAGCCGGTTATAAGAGGCCATCACTGTCGCCGGTTTTGCCTTCTTTACGATATGTTCAAAGGCCAGCAGATAAATTTCCCTAAGCGCTCTTTCATCAATCTGACTGTTCGCCGTCTGTCTGTGGGTTTCCTGATTATTTCCCGCAAAGTGCTTCAGACTGACCGCAATTCCTTCTTTCTGTACAGCCTTCACATAGGCTTCTCCCAGTGCTCCTGACAGAAATGGATCTTCACTGAAATATTCAAAATTCCTGCCACAGAGCGGAGAACGTTTATGATTCACACCCGGTCCAAGCAATACTGAAATATCCTCATTCCAGGCTTCCCTGGCAATGGCCTGCGCCATCTCTGCCACAAGTGGCGGATCAAAACTGCAGGCAACTGCACTGGCTGTCGGGAAACAAGTAGCTGCTTTACTGTTATTGTTCTGTCTGACCTTTTCTTCCTGCTTTCTGAGTCCATGCGGGCCATCTGAAAGATGGAGTGACGGAAGCTTTCCTCCGCAGGAATCTGTATGCCACATCCCCCTGCCGGTCACTAACCGGATCGCATCCTGTAATTCCAGTTTCATACGCAGCACCTCTCTTTCTATTTCTTTTTCCTTTCCATATCAGCGACTCTTCTATCTTTACTTTATCCTGTCTTTCTGTCACAGAATATCATAAATCCGTTGCATATATCATTTTTTCGGCATAAAATGAAGCTATGAAAAAAGAAACTGTATCCTCTGAATCCAATTACAGAATCGAAATGCTTCCCCGGTACAAAAACGCACTGTTTGAACAGCGGGAATCCGGCATGACACACTCCTCCTTTGCGCTGGAATATGCCCTGTACCATGCTATTCAGACAGGAGATGAGGACAGCCTCATGCAGACCATCTCCGACTATTTTAACCATGGATTTATTATTGGACGAATGTCCCTGAATGAAGCAAGACAGTGGAAATACTGGGCGGTTTCCGTCGTTGCCATTGCGATCCACTATGCAATCCTTGGCGGTCTTGATGAAACCGATGCCTATAATCTCAGTGATGCCTATATCCAAACCCTGGATTCTCTTTCCTCCATGCAGGAGGCGCTTTCCTATCTACAGGAAAAAGCGCTGGAGCTTGTACGTGCCGTCCATGCTGCCAGAAGCAAAAACGCACTTTCTCCCAAGATCCGAAAGTGCGTCCACTATATCCATGTCCACTTACATGAAAAGATCACAATCCATACCCTGTCTTCCTATGTCGGGCTGTCTGATGATTATCTGTCTGTTCTGTTTAAAAAAGAAACCGGAACCTCTGTCCATTCCTATATTCTGGACAAGCGGCTTCAGGCAGCGCTCCACATGCTGAAAGAGGGTCTTCCCTGTGAACAGGTCGCCTACCATCTGGCTTTCTGCAGCCAGTCCCATTTTATCTCCTGTTTCAGAGAGAAGTACGGTATGACTCCTGTCAAATATCTGCGACAGCAGGAATAAGACCGGCTTCCAGTCTGATCACCGGCATGTCTGGAAACCTTTTACTCTGCAGATCTGCAGAGACTCTTCGGTTTTACCATACAGCAAATCCCAGGGAGCAATCCCATCACTGCCGCCAGACAGAAGGCCTTATGCATTCCAAACCGGTTCACAAGTAACGACCAGAATGTTCCCGACACGATCAGTGAAAAATCAATGGCAAGCAGAAAAATGATATTTACTTTTCCATATAATTCTTCCGGCACCACTGATAACATTTTGATATGAAACACACTCATGAAAATACCGGATGCCACGCCGCCCAGTATTCCACCGGAAATCATCATAATACCCGTACAGACAGATTCAGCCGCTAGACAGCATAAAATCCCTGCCACATACAGGATACAGCCTGTCATCACAAACCGTCTGAATCCCATCTTTCGCAGCAGCGCAGGAATACCGATCCGGATAACCAGCATTGCTGCAGTCACTACCATAAGAAAAACAGATGCCAGCTCCAGTCTTCCCATCTGCTTTGCATAAATGGGAACCAATACGTTGAAAATACTGGTCAGGATCTGGGAAAAGAAAAACAGCAAAAACAGGCCGCCAATAAATGGAATCCATTTCTTTACTTCTGATCCCGAAGTCTCTTTTGAAAATCCCTGAAATGCCCCTACTGCTTCTTCTGTCTTCGGACACAGGATAACAGCACACGCAGCACAGATCAGAACCAGAAGACAGATCAGTAAAAAAGCTTTCTGCTCTGCCATGCCGGCATATATACGCAGTGCAAGCGGATTCCCGATCAATGTCGCAAACGTCGTGATCATTCCATAATTACTGATCTTTCCTGACAGCTGGCCTTTGGAATAACCTGTGATCAGGATCGGAGAGGCTGACGCAGCAAAGCTGAATCCTATACCCTGTACCATCCTGAAAAAGGATACCCAGACAGCAACCGGACAGAATGGATGCCAGAATCCTCCAAGTAAATAACCAATACTGGCAAATATGGTGATACCCATTCCTGCTCTTACCAGTATTCTCGACTCTACAGGACGATGAAGCAGCAAAAAAGCCTTGCCAGTCAGTGTCCCAACTGCAAAAATACTGAGATGCATCCCTGCTCCAAGTACAGAATGGTTAATATCCGTAAAATATACCCCAAGTACAGCTGTTAATAACTGATTGGTAATACTGATCATAAACACAGTCACGACTGCTGCCATATAAACTCCCCTATAAACTCTTTCTCCGAATCAATAACGGTGCCACCATTTCGTGCTCACATAGTTTTTCATCCTTTTCGATCTGCCTGAACAAAAGAGAAAGTGCCTTCTCTACCAGCAGAGCCGGATTACTGTCAATAGTCGTCAGCTGCGGGGTCATAAACTGTCCGATCTCCGTATTACCAAACCCGGCTACTGCAATATCCTCCGGTACTCGGATCCCTTTATTCTGCATGGCATCGATCGCCCGGAACGCAAATCTGTCGGAACCGGCTATGAAAACCTCCGGAAGCTGATCCAGCGCCAGAATCTTTTCTGCGAAAATATCACTGTATGTCCAGTGTCCAAGTCCTTCCCATTCACTGGAAATATCCCACTTTTCCGGTATTACGACATCGTTTTTCTTCAAAACATCTGCAATCGCATCCTTTCGGATCGTCGTCATAGTTTCAAATGCTGGTGGGAACAGTGTTCCTATCTTCCGGTATCCCTCCTGCAATGCAAGCTCTGCCAGCATCCCAAAGCCTGCCGCATCATCATGCACAATACCTGCAATATCTTCAAAACTGCTCGGCCCGATTGTAACAGAAGGTACATATCTGTTATTCAGTTCTTCACTGATTGTCCTGTCAAATGTGGTCAGAAACAGCACAAGGCCATCTGCACCACGGCTTTTCAGCATCCTGATCTGGGAGATCAGATGCTCTGTCAGTCCGCCATAACACATAACAATAGACTGATACCCCTTTTGCTCCGTGTTCTCCAGAGTCTTCTCCAGCATATGACGCACCTGATCGGAATCGAATCCCGGCACCAGCACACCAAGCAGATGATTGTGTTTCATACGCAGCGCCTGCGCTCTGGCATTTGGCACATATCCGGTTTCCTCAAGAACCTTTTCAATTCTTTTTTTCGCATCTTCACTGACATATCCTCCATGGAATACACGTGATACGGTAGTTCTGGAAACGCCTGCCATTTTGGCAATTTCATTAATATTCACACCATTTCCTCCGTAGTTTATTATTCGCAGATAAAATATTGTTTTTGTTACTATTGCACAAAAATATAGAATTTCATTTGTTGTATTTGTAATATTGTTAAACATCACACTTTCGTTTATACTCTACTTGTGTGAACGTTCACAGAACGTATCCTCTTTTTTTACTTGCATGTGGAATCGTTCACACAAAGTATACCACACTTTAAGGAGGAAGAAAATGAATTCATCAAAAAATTTAGCAAAAAGTAAACGATGGCTCGCTATAGGTCTTGTTCTTTTTATCCTGGGTGCCCTTTTCTCATCCCAGATCCAGTCCTGTTTCGGCCGCATTTCCATCAAACACGTTACCTTCCAGGATCAGGCTGGCTACAGCATCAGCGGTTATCTGTATGTACCTCAGAATGCTACTGCTGATACACCGGCTCCTGCTATTGTTACCGCCCACGGCAATAACGGTTATATTTCTGCCATGGCCGGATATACCATTGAACTGGCAAGACGTGGTTATGTCGTGCTTGCCCTTGAAATGGAAGGACATGGCGATTCTGATTATGTCCCTGACGCAGAGGGCGATGGCAGTTACGGTGGAATCGCCGCTGCTGAATACTTAATGACCCTTGATTTTGTAGATGCAGACCAGCTTGGCGGTACCGGCCATTCCAAGGGAAGCAATGCTGCTACCGGTATGGCAAAGGCTTATCCCGATCAGGTAAAGGCAATCCTTCTGAACGGCTATATGGCTCCTTCTGTTACAGGCGGTGCCTTTGACGAAGTTGCAACCCACACAAATGTAGGACTGAACATGTCCCGCTATGATGAATGCGGCCAGGATCTGCTCCATCATATTTTCGGAACAGAATGGAACTATGATTATCTGAGAGGTGACGCTGCTGCAGCCCTGTTTGATGAACAGTGGGGCGGTGCTGATATTGCAGACTATCTGAACGAGGGTCTTGGAAGCTGGGAAGATGGAACCATGCGTATCTTCTACACACTGGAAGACTGTACCCATGTTACTACTGTTATCAGCAAAACAGCCATTGCCAACGGCCTTGATTTCTTTAACAATTCCATGGCTGCTCCTTACTGGATCGACTCATCCAATCAGATCTGGTGGATGCGCTATGCCGGTGGTATCGCAGAAACCGTTGGCTTTATTATGATATTCCTTTCTTTTGCTACCCTTCTTCTGCATGCTGCTCCTTTCAAGGTTTTGACCGCAGAACAGAGTGCACCCGCTCAGAAGCTGGAAGGAAAAAGAGGTCCTTTATACAAGGCTTTCTTCATTATCCTGTTCACTCTGATTCCGGTACTTACCTTTGTACCTACTTATGTTTATGGTGAAAACAATGTAAAACAGACGGCTCTCTTCCCGTTTAACCCCAGTTCTTCCGGTTATCTCCTGTGGACGATTGCCAACTCTGTCCTTATGCTGATCGTATTCCTGATCTGGCATTTCGCTTATGGCAAAAAGCATGGCGGCAACTTAAAGGTTTATGGTCTTGCCTTTGAAGACAAAAAGACTGCTCTTTCCTATATCGGAAAATCCGTTCTGTATGCCCTGATCCTCATCGTTGTTTTATTCGCAGGACTCAGCATTACAGAAACTGTACTGAATGTGGAAATGGCAACCCCGATTTCCTGTATCCGTACCTTCCGTCTTGACAGACTGGCTTATATTGTAGAATACTTCATTCCTTTCTTTGTATCCTTCCTGATCGGAAACCTTGCTTTCTCTGCAATCCTCCGGGATGATTCTGAAGAAAATGCAGAAAAGGCAGCCGACAGAAATATTGTAAAGAACCAGTTAATTGGCGTACTGCAGGGTGTCGGTGGTATCACAGTTATGTATATCATCTGGAATACTGTTTACTTTGTCAGCACCCGTCCTTCCTTCCTGTATCGGGAAACCCCTTACATGATGGGTAACTGCGGATTCATGTGTATCTGCTTCTCCCTGATCCCGATGTTCGGAATTAACAGTATTCTTTCTACTCACTTCAGTGTAAAGACACGCCGTATCATTGTAGGTGCCATCGTATGTGCCCTGTTCATCGTATGGATCACCTTTGCCGGCCAGTCCCTGGCTCTGCCAAGTACCCAGAGTGCGGTTGGTTCCTTAAACGGCTAATATATTTTTAGTATCTTATCATAAAGGTGTGCTTTCTGTTTACCGGAAGCACACCTTTCTCCCATATTTACCTTGAAAAAAATATACTCTCATGTTATATTGAATATAGAAAAAGGGAAAGCCAGAGATGCGGCTTACCCCGAACATTATAGCATCAACCTTTTATAAAAGGTCAGCCGTCATTATTCGCAGTAATGGCGGCTATTTTCGTTTTCCCTTGAAAATCATGTAACACAATCCCACAAGGGTGCAAATGAATATTCCAATCTGAATTAAATCAGAGTATGTAACATACATCGGCAACGCCCTCCTTTCTTTCGTCTGGAGGGTTAGCCCCTCCGAAAAAGAGGGTAAGCCGCCTGGCTCTCTGGTTTCCCATATGTCTATATTATCATCTAACAGCATATCTTTCAATCAAATTCTGATCAGATTACCTTTTCTTGGAAGATTTTCGGGAAATAGTTGGAAGCGGCTCTCCTGGATTTCATAAAACTCCTGAACCTCTTATAAATATGCGTTGAATATTATATAGATAAACGCTAAAATAACATAGAGGAGAACTACAAGGAAAGGTAAAGATAGCATGATAAAACAATACTCGTAGCACTTTGCTTATGTATCATTGAAATCTTTGTGATCGTGCCAGCAAGTCCGATGGTAAAACCGGATGTTGTATTACGATTTCTGCCTGATTTTGGAAGCTTACCTTAAGATTTATATTGTATCCTTTCCTGTGTATAATGACAGCCGGAATGTTTGTACTGTTTGGATAGAAACACCTAAACCTGATAAGGGAGCCGCCTTATGAAAATTAAAACGAAAGAACTGAGTTATGAAGAAGTACTGGCATTGCCACGGGAAAAGCACAGGAATCCGATGCGGCAGACAGGTGCTGTCCGCCTGCTTTTAAAGGCTGTTTCTTTTTTTGACCTGAGGGCTGTTGGATTTACCTTTGAAAAAACAGGGATGGAAAAGCTTGGAGCAAAAGAACCCTGTCTGATATTAATGAACCATTCCAGCTTCATCGATTTAAAAATTGTCGCAACTCTGCTTTCGGACAGAGAATATCATATCGTCTGTACACAGGACGGTTTTGTGGGCAAAAGACTGCTGATGCGTCTTTTGGGCTGTATTCCGGCCAAAAAGTTTATCAATGACATTACCCTTATCAAGGATATGCGCTATACGCTCCAGAAACTGCACGCATCTGTTCTGATGTACCCCGAAGCAAGTTACAGCTTTGACGGAACAGAAACACCCCTTCCCGACAGCCTTGGCAAATGCATCAAGCTGTTAAAGGTTCCGGTGATCATGCTCAGGACATACGGGGCTTTTTTACGGGATCCTCTGTATAACGGATTGCAGCTGCGGAAAACGAAAGTATCCGCCAAAATGGAATATCTGCTTTCTCCGGAGGAAATAGCAGAAAAATCTGCAGGAGAAATCAATGAGATACTGCGGAATGTCTTTTCCTTTGACTATTTTAAAGAACAGCAGGAACAGGGTATTCTCATAAAAGAACCTTTCCGGGCCGATGGATTACAGAGAGCACTGTACCGCTGTCCCCATTGCCAGACTGAAGGGATGACAGAGGGAAAAGGAACCAGGCTGATCTGTCACGCATGCGGGATCAGCTATGAATTATCAGAGACTGGATATCTGAAAGCCGACTTTGGAGAGACATGTTTTTCCCATATTCCGGACTGGTACCGCTGGGAAAGAGAATGCGTAAGAAAGGAACTCGCAGATTGCAGCTACCGGCTCGATCTTGCAGTAGATATCTATATGCTGACAGATACCAGATGCGTATATAAGGTTGGTGAGGGACGGCTTCTGCATACAACGGATGGCTTTGAACTGACCGGCTGTGACGGAAAGCTGGAATATAAACAGTTACCACAGGCTTCTTACAGTCTTTATTCCGATTTTTACTGGTATGAAATCGGAGATATGATCAGCATCGGGGATGCGCAGGTACAATATTACTGCTTCCCGAAGCATGGAGAAAATGTCGTAGCCAAAACAAGACTTGCAACAGAAGAACTGTACAGGATGAAACACCATGGGATTGGATGAATCGCTGTCTGTCACAGATTAAAAATAATCACACATACATAAATCAAAAAAAAGGCGCAGGATTATGAAACAGTACATTGTAGATGCATTTACAGATGAGGTTTTTCATGGCAATCAGGCTGCCATCTGTATTCTGGATCAGTGGCTTCCGGAAGATTTAATGATGAATATAACCAGAGAAAATAATTTCTCAGAAACCGCCTTTGCTGTCAGAGAAGGCGATAAATATCATCTGCGCTGGTTCACACCAGGCGGGGAAATTGACCTTTGCGGGCATGCTACCCTTGCCTGCGCTTACGTTTTATTCCGGTTTTATATTCCTGATGCAGATAAAATTGTCTTTTCAACCCTCAGCGGTGATCTGATCGTGAGCAGGAATGGCGATTTACTGGAAATGGTGTTCCCTGCCTACAGGCTGAAAAAGGTTCCTGTTACACAGGACATGATCGATGCGATCGGGGCTGTTCCAACAGAAGCCTATATGGGAAGAGATCTTCTTTGCGTATTTGATCATGCTGATACTATAAGGAATCTTACCCCCGATATGGACAAACTGCTGAAACTGGATGGCCTGCTTTTACAGGTTACTGCACCGGGAGAAACTACCGATTCCATCTCCCGGAGCTTTGCTCCAAAACTGAATGTAACAGAAGATCCCGTATGTGGCTCTGGGCACTGCCATATTGTCCCTTACTGGGCTGAAAGGCTTGGCAAGGAAAATATCGTGGCCTATCAGGCTTCCAGACGTGGCGGCATCCTCTATTGCAGAATGTCCGGAGATAAAGTATTTCTGGCAGGAAAGGCTGCCCTGTTTTCCGAATGTGAATTATATATTTAGATAAAAATCACTGAATTTTATAAAGCATAAACAGCAAACGAAATATACTACATTCCTAATTTAATTCAGAAAGATTTTATTCAAATGAATTTTAATAAAATCGATTTGAATAAAGATGAAAAACGGCGAAAGACTCATCCTCTTTCGCCGTTCTCATTTCTCTGAGATCTATAAAAGTTCCCGGATATCATCAACCATTGCTTCATTTGTCATTCCAAGCTCTTCGAGCAGCTTCGCCGGATCATATCTGTCATAGAACTTTTTCTCAAGTCCGTAATTCTTCACTTTGACATCACTTGTTGAATAATAAGCATCAATCTTCTGTCCGAATCCGCCATCAAGGATTCCATCCTCAAGTGTAACTATAAGGCTGTGCTTTTCTTTCAGCTGTTCCAGTAATTCTATATCGATCGTTGATGCAAACCTTGGATTGATCAGTGTTGGCTCAAAGCCAAGCTTCTCCTTTACTGCAGCTGCAAGGCTCTCTCCCATCTGGTAGAAATCACCAAGTGCCAGTATTGCCACCTTCTCACCCTGCTGCTCCACTTTAAACCTGCCAATATTGCTGTAATCCCTGTCGGCCTCTCTGTCTGTGACCGCATTTCCGGGGATCAGGATCATTACAGGATGCTCGTTCTGATCCAGTGCCCAGTCGAGCATATTCAGGTACTCGCTCTTTGAACTGGGTGCAAGGATCTGAAGATTCGGAATATTGGAAAATGCAGAGATCCCAAAAATTCCGAGATGGGTCACATCAGTAAGTCCCGCAAAGCTTGTATAATTAAGCAGAATGGTAACTGCACTTCCATTGATACATACATCCTGTGAAATCTGGTCATATGTCCTCTGAATAAATGTGGTATTGGTTATTACAAGCGGTTTTGCTCCGTTTCTGGCAGCACCTGATGCCATGGCAACAGCCTGTTCCTCTGCGATACCCACATCAATATACTGACTTCCAAGTTCTTTTCTTAAGTCCTCAGAAAGTCCGCCGGTCATGGGCATGGCAGGTGTGATCACAAGAAAATCTTTATCCTTTTTGGCCTTGCCCATGATATACTTTGCGGTCATTGATGTGTAATCTTCACCGTCTCCAAAATCTACTGTCGGAAGACCTGTTTCCCTGTCAAACGGCATGCACCAGTGCCATGCTTCTTTATGCTCAACTGCCGGCTGGTATCCAAGTCCCTTGGTTGTATGAATATGGACTACAATGGGATGATCAATATCTTTTACCCTGTTAAAAGCCTCGATCAGCGCAGGGATATCATTTCCTTTTTCCACATACATATAGTCAAGGCCAAATGCCCTGAAAATATTGTTCTCTGCCTTTCCATCCGTCTTTCTCAGTTCTGCCAGGTTTCTGTAGATACCACCATGATTTTCTGCGATCGCCATTTCATTATCGTTTACCAGGATAATAAAATTGGAATTCAGTTCGCTTCCGGCCACATTCAGAGCTTCCATAGCCTCTCCGCCAGACAGCGAACCATCACCGATCACTGCGATCACATTTCTCTTCTCGCCCTTTAAATCCCTTGCTTTCGCAAGTCCTGAGGCAAGTGAAATGGATGTTGATGTATGTCCTACATTAAAAAGGTCATGCTCACTCTCACCCGGATTCGTATAACCGGAATCCTCAAAGAAATGATCATCATAAATATATCCCGCTTTTCTTCCTGTCAGTATCTTGTGCGGATAACTCTGATGGGATACATCAAAAACAAACTGGTCTACCGGTGAATGAAAGACATAATGCATGGCGATCTCAGCCTCAACCATACCAAAATTGGGACCAAAGTGTCCGCCGATCTTGGTCAGACGATTAAACAGCGCCTCTCTTATTTCTTCTGCAAGCTGATCAAGCTCTTCCACTTTGAACTTCTTTACGTCTGCTGCCTCATTAATCCGTTCTATGAATTCGTACATACTTCATCTCTCCTGTCTGTATTACAATGTGGCTATTATAATACCTGAACCTGACTTCAGGTCAACATTTTCCACAAATTTTTCATAAATAAATAAAAATCCCGATATTTGTAATTAGAAGTTGGCAATATGGTTAGTTTATGCTAACATCAAAAATGACAGAAAAGAATATACGAAAAACCAGTCAGATTCCAAAGAGTTAAAGAATTGCTGGAGATAATAATATGAAAAAACTGTTTTTTGAAACCGAAAAAGATGGTTTCTACGGAACCTATTATGAAATTCCAAAGGTTCAGACTGTACTGTCATTGGATTATTTGGGGACGATCCAAATGATTTTATGGCAAAGTGCGGCGTAAAATGGTTACATAAAAATGGAGTGAATGCACTCTGCATGTCTCCCGGGGAAAAAAATTACAGCCATGTGAATTACCCTATGGAAAGAATTGAAACAGCGATCCGGTGGCTGCAGAGAATGGCCTGTTCCGGGTTCTTCCACCCTTTCCTATAAAGGAAAGCCCCTTCCTTATATGCCCTTTGTATATGAACATCCGGTATACTGGCAGAAGGTTCAGGAAGAGACCAAAGGCTCCGGGGATTTCGAACGCAGTACCTGTCTGTTTATTGACTCTGAAAAGGCAAGAGAACACTCAGAAGAGGAAATGATCAAGATTGAAAATATTAAGGGAAAACTGTTTCTCGTAGGTGCAGAGGACGATTCCTTCTGGGAGACCGCAAAATATATCCACCGTATGGATCAGCGTTTAAAGGAACGTCCCCATACCTGTGAATATGAGGCACTTGTGTATGAACATGGAACGCATTTTGTACTGCCGGAATCTCTGCTCCGTAAAGCATTGCCTGTCGGACTCAAATTTGTGTTACGGTTTGTTTTCAAAGCTGCAAAAGATTATCCGGGCGAATGTGAAGCAACCAGAAAGGATATTGCCAGAAAGCTCTCTGCTGCACTGAAAGAATGGAGGGAAGATTTCGTCAATGACCATCCCTCATTATAATGCTGCTATAAGCATGCAGATCCCTGCGATCACAGCGCAGACCGGAATATAGATAATAAAATGTAATATATGTGACTTCATGTTATACCCAAACATGTGCGGTCCCACTACCCCTTTCAGTTCCGGATAAAAGTGAGGAAAGAAATTGGAATTACAGAGCAGGATCCAGTCAAAGAAAATAATGTCATAAAGCTCCATGACATAAAGCATGAACAGAAACCGCCCAAAGAACTGCAGATAACTGAAATCATTCCTTACTCCGTCCCATATACCAAGAACAGCCGCTCCCAGAAAAATCAAAACTGCAATGATTTCTATGATCCAGCCAATCACATGTGCACCACGAAATCTCTCTTTTTGATCTGGGATCACAGCCAGATTTTCTTTTGGTGCAGTAGAAAAAAATTTTTTATCCTGAATAAAACCAACAACCCCATATAAAACCAGAAAATATGCCACCATGATCATGATCGTTGCAACTATTGTTACCATCCTTTTTCTCCTTCTGACCGCATTAGTTAGTCTTTGCTAACCAGTCTCATTGTAGCACATTATCATATTATTACAAGCTGTTTTTCATTCCTTGAGTTTACACCTTCATCTGATGTCGATACAGAGGCTCTTGCCAGACAATATATCTACTTCTCAGAGCCTGACCGTGAGAATCACTTATCACATGAAGAATATTTCAAATATTTTGATGATAACAATATCAAGGTTTACTTACAGGTAGAGCCTGGTTTTGCAGATGTCGATACCCTGATCGACCTGATCATGGATCAGTATGGCGATCATCCCTGCATCGCCGGCATTGGTGTGGATGTAGAATGGTATCATGGTGTTACAGAAGATTCCGGTCTTCCGGTTTCCGATGTCCTGGCAGAAAAATGGGATAAACACATCAAGGAAATCAACCCGGAATACAGGCTTTTCTTAAAGCATTACAATATCCGTTACCTTCCTCCTACCTACAGAAGCGACATTCTGTTTGTAAATGACAGTCAGGGATTTGGAAGTCCTGTTGGCGATGCTTTAGGTACCTATGATGAAAACCTTGATGATGTTCTTGGATTCTTCCCTGAATTCAAACGTTTTGCAGATGCCTTCCCGGACAATGACGTATTATATCAGATTGGATATGCGTCCGATGAAAGCTGGTTCTATACAATGGATGACCCGGTTGTCCTTTCCCTTGGACAGCGGCTTTCCGAAGTAACAAAGCAGAACTGCGGTATTATCTGGGTTGACTTCACGATCAAGGATCCCAAGACCTTCCCCTTCACACAGTCATCAGAGGACCGTATCAAGTCTGCTAACCGCCTGCTTGGTTGTCTCAATCCTAATGAAGAAGAAGGCGGCCTTGTTGGCAAACGTCTTGCAGGTGTAAGCTCTGATCCCGCCTTGCCAAGAGATGCTGTTTTCGTTGAAAAGGTAAGGGAAATCATTGACAGTCTGACAGACGAAGAGAAAGATGCTCTTGATGCTGACAGACTTACTTATCTTGATTTCGCAGAATCTGCTGTTGCAGAATAATCTTTTACACAACAGGATGCATCTCCAAGATGCATCTTCCCTCCAAAACAGCCTGCCGGTTCCGTACCGGCAGGCTGTTTATGGATCATCCATGATATCCGTTTCGTCTTCTTCCCCATATTCCATTTCCCACTTCTCTTCATTCTTATCTGCCGTCTGCTTAAGCGCCCTGCCAAGTCCCGTCAGCGCAGAAAAAGGAGCAAACTGCGCTGCCCGGTTCATCCTTGACATCCTCTCATGCTTCTTGCTGGTGGGATGCGGCAGATCTATGATATCCTCATACGAATCCTTCATGATTTTCTGATTTCTCCTTTCCCTGCTCCTTCTGCGCTGCTTCGCCATCTGCTGTTCCGGCACGGTGTCCCCCGATCTGCCCGTTCCGCTCTCTGGCAGTCGCACCATCCAGGAAGTTCATGCCTTTCAATACAGCATTTTTCCCATACTTCTTTTTAATTGAAAGAAGTGCCTCCTGTACCTTACGCTCCTTCTCCAGCTCTTCCTTCTCATGCTCTCTCTCCTGATCCTTTTCCTGATAATCAGTAAAAAGATCAAGCTGTTCATAGCTTTCTTCTTCCCGGATCTCTTCCTCACTGACCACATGATTGGTCGTCACGCTCATCCTTCTGACCAGAAGCTCCGGGTTCACGATCCGGTCATACAGGGTAAGTGCCGCCTCTATGATCAGCCGGGATGATGCTGTCTGCCTCTTAAGATTTATGGAACCGTGAGCCGGCTTTGGAATCTGCCTTCCATAGCTGTCAGTTGTAACCGGTCCCTTATATTTCTGTCGGATCTCTGGATCTGTCAGGCATTCAATATCATATCCTATATCCAGTACGATCTGGTCTGTCACCAGTCTCTTATCTACCAGATCAAGAGCCGCTCCGTCTGCCATCTCATGGATGACCAGCCTGGCTTTGTCGAAGGAATAAGGGCTCTGCAGCACCTGTCCGGAGCAGAAGCTGTTATTCTCCGGCTTATAAGCCTTCACATCTGCGATCGTACACGGTTCATATCCCCAGGCATGGTCGATCAGAAGCTCTGCGTTCACACCGAAAAGCTCATACAGCAGATCTTCATTATGGAAATCCTCCGGCTTCCCGACAGAGCATCTGGCCACATCACCCATGGTGTACATTCCATTCTCTGCCAGCTTCCTGGCATAGCCTCGTCCTACCCGCCAGAAATCGGTGATCGGCTTATGACCCCAGAGCTGCTGCCGGTAGCTCCTTTCTGTCAGCTCTGCGATCCGCACACCATCTGCGTCCGGTGCCACATGCTTGGCCACGATATCCATGGCGATCTTGCACAGATACATATTGGAGCCGATCCCTGCTGTAGCCGTGATACCGGTGTTTCCAAGTACATCCCGGATCATGGTCATGGCAAGCTCATGGGCTGTCATACCGTATGTTGGCAGATATCCGGTCACATCAATAAATACCTCATCAATGGAATACACATGGATATCCTCCGGTGCCACATATTTCAGATAAATATTATAGATAGCCGTACTGTGCTTTATATACCGCGCCATCTGAGGCGGTGCCACGATATAATCTATGGCAAGCTCCGGATGTGCCTTCAGCTCATCCGCAAAGTGTGATTCACCGGCAAACCTGCCTCCGGGCGCTGACATGCGCCTCCTTCTGTTAGCCTCCTTCACCTTCTGTATCACCTCAAACAGTCTCGCACGGCCCGGAATCCCGTAGGTCTTTAAAGAAGGAGATACAGCAAGACAGATGGTTTTCTCGGTACGACCCGCATCCGCTACGACCAGATTCGTATTCAGAGGATCCAGATCGCGTTCGACACACTCAACAGACGCAAAAAAAGACTTCAGATCGATCGCAATATAGCTTTTCTCTTCCATACGATCCCATGCCGCTCCCTTCTTCAGCTTTTCCGCAATTATCGAACTTATGTTCTCATCATATCACATCATTTCCTTTTTATCCATACCCAAAAAGGATAACTCTGATCCATTTAAACATAAATATGATAATTCCTGTCAGCCTACAGGGTCTCGATCTCTGATGTAACTGCTGCAATTCCCTGGATCCCCGATCTCCAGATCTTTCAGCAGAACCGTATTCCCCTTTTTCACAAAGATCAGCGGGAGCGCTGCAAGAATAGCACAGGTTACCGAGTACAGGTACAGATAACGATATCCGTTAAATTCCATGACTGCACCGGAAAGAACCGGTGTGATGATCTGTGCTGACATACTGGCAGTATAATAATATCCGGTGTAACGCCCCGTGGTTTTCTCACTTGCCACCTCCATGATCATAGGATAAATGGTCGTAGCAACGGTTCCCATTCCAATACCGGCTATAGAAACCCATACATAGATCATTGGGCTGTAGCCCTGTGTCAGAAAAACACAGAATCCACCAAGGCACATAAGACCGATACCGATATAGGTTGTTACCTTTCTTCCTATCCTGCAGGAAAGATTTGCCATTGGCATATAGGAGACCAGCGTTACCATTGTGGCAACAAGCTGGAAATTAGCGAAGCTTCCACCGCCTGCTCCCCACACCTGGCTGGCATATTTGCTGAATGCAGAGGTTACTGCATTGGATGCCATAAAGTAAAAAAATACACAAAGCAGAATCGCAAGCAGAGATCTCCGAACCGTCTTATCAGATTCCTTTTCCTGTCCACCCTCCTCGGAAAGCTCAATTTCCTCCTCCGGGATTCCCATGGCAAGGCTTTCTTCATGCATCCTTTCCACTGCCTTCCTTTCCCGGAAAAATACTGCAAACAGAACCGTACAGAAAACGATGATCCCTGAAACAATAAGAAATACCGGCAGATAACTGGGATGCTCCACATCAGGTACCGCAAGGGAAATACTGACCAGCACGATAATGCCTGCAGCTGCTGCCATGAGAGAGTTAAAAGCATCTGCCTTTGCCCGGACAGGACGTGGCGTCACATCCGGCATCAATGCCACACAGGGACTGCGGTAAGCGGACAGCACGATAAGCAGCAGGCAGAGCACTGCAAAGAAAAGCGGCAGACTTGCCAGTCTGTCAGCAGCAGCCAGAAACGGGATCAGTAAAGCTGCCAACAGGGAGCCAATGATAATAAAGGGGGTACGTCTTCCCAAACGGCTGTGACAGCGGTCACTAAGACTCCCAAAAAGAGGAAGCAAAAACAGGGCACAGACATTATCAAGTGCCATAACTCCCCCTGCCAGTGTATCTCCAAGGTGAAAGGTATCCCGGAGGATCAGCGGGATGATTCCGTCATATGCCTGCCAAAAGGCCAGTGCTCCTGCAAAGGGAAGTGTCACCAGCAATGTCCTTTTCCAATCAGGGCTTTTTAAGTTTCTCTGTTTTTTATTCATTTCGAAGCTTCTCCTCACTCATATATTCATCCCGGCCCGGCCAGCAGGTAGGAATGTGCGTATCCCAGTACTCCTTCAGCCGGTTATCCGTATGCTCTGCCACAATATCACAATAACGGAAAAGCTCTGTTTCATAAGCTCCCGGATTATTTTCATGGAATGTCAGCAGTCTGCCACCTCTGTTTACGCCTGGTCCATAGCAGGCAAAACCGCAGGATGGCGTATACCCGAGATCTATTCCATCTACCCGCCCCACGAAATCATTCTTATGGTCATGTCCGCAAAATACAGCCATAACCCTTCCATTTGCTCGAAGGATATCAAATTCTCCTGCATTTCGCTCCGGAACACAGACAGGCTCATTCACGATCACATGCCGACACTTTCTGTATTCGGGTAAAGGAATATGCTGAAACAGCATGGATGGCAGCTTCTCACCGGCAAGACGCCCCCTCAACCAGTCCAGAACATCGTCAGAAGGTGGTGCATATTGACCATGAGCTGTAATATTTCCACTGTCTATCAGATAAAGCCGGAGTGCTTCAGACCCATCATGGCGATGGACTGTCAGATCAAATGTTCCGGCTGCTGCCCCTTCCTCAGGACAGACCCCATATGGCTGCTGGCGATACAGCTCAGCCTGCTCCTCATTGGAAATACCACACTGGATATCATGGTTCCCAAAGGTGACTGCATAAGGGATCCTGCGCCTTTCCATGGGATCTGTCAGCATTTTTATTGTATTCTGTACCCCTGATTTTCCGGCCAGCCGGAACCATGGCGAATAACCCTTCAGCTGATCGCCGGTCATGATCACAAGATCCGGTCTTGTATTATTGAGAAGTGCACATAACAGCCGGATAGTATCCTTTCTCGGATAAATACTCTCCTGCAGGTCTGTAATATGCAATACCCGGAATGTTCCATCCTTCCGGAATTGAAGATAAGGTTTTTCATTCATAGGATGACCCCCCTTTTTTTTCAGTATAAGATCCGGGAAAAATGCATGAAATCACATCATGGTAAAAGATACGTCATTTTTATGTAAATTGCATAAAATTAATAATGATTACTATTATTAAATTCTACATTTCTGTATATATCTTTATTGGATGAGAAAGTATATAATATAACTATCAAAAATGAAATTGAAATAAAGAAATGGAGGATATGCTATATGTCAGGATTATATACGGTTACATTAAATGGTGTCAGTGAAGAGGTTTACAATAAGGCTGCCGATTATATTCAGGCTCATGCACTCCGTCTGAATTACAGACCGGAGGTTTCCACGATCGACTGCGAATTCCCGGATGATCTGGATCCCGCCAAGGCTCCTGAATTAAGCGAAGCTGTTATCCGGAAGGTACACCAGCAGCTTTAAGCAAAGCAGCCGTTGATTTGAAGAAATCATGACCTTCCCCGATCCCGATGACTCCCGGAAATAAATCTGGAAGCCATCGGGATTTGATTTTTCAGGAGTTCACAGTGAGTCTTTATGAAAATTTTATAGATTTGCCACTGTAGCCATGTATTTATAAATTAAATATAATAAAACGATAAACTGACTACAACATATTGCTGTTCGATTGCTTTTATGATATGATATATTCACAATTCAAGTTAAGCATATTTTATCTGTTGTTGTCAGGCCAGCTCAGACTGGCATCTAAATCTGAAATCTATGCTTATTTTCAAAAGAAAACATATAAGCGGGAGATTTCAGGAGATTTTAAATAGAAAGATTATCTGTCATCATCTGGATTTCCCGGCAAAAGGAGGATGGATGGAGACAAATGATCTTGTAACGAAGAATTTTGAGACATATCCGGATATTGCGGCGGATATTCTCAATACGCTCCTGTATGAGGGAAAGCAGGAGATAAAGGAAGAGAATCTTCTGGCATCTCCGACAGAAACTCTGTATCAGGGAGAAACAAAGCTGCGGAACCAGCTGGAGGATATCGCCAAGTACGATATGGCAGACGGTGAGATAAGAACCGTATATCTTTTCGCCAATCAGACAAAGAAGGATCCGGATATGCTGCTTCGCAAAGCCAGCTATGTCGGAGGCATCTACAGGGAGCAGTATGAAAAGAAGACACAGAACAGATTCCCGGTGATAGAGCTTGTTCTTTACTGGGGAAAAGGGAAATGGACCGGAGGCAGAAGCACCCATGAACTGTTTGAGGGTAAGAAGCTGCCGGCCAGGACAATGTCCTATGTGGATGATCTGAAGCTTCATGTATTTGAACTCAGAAACCTGCCAGAAGAAGTAAGACAGCGGTTTCAGAGTGACATGCGCATTGTGGTTGATTATCTGGCAGAAGGAAAGGACTACCGGTCAGAGCAGAAGGTGGTACATAAGGAGGCTCTGATCAAGCTGCTAAGAGTACTCTCCGGAGATGAGAATGTAGAGGATACGGAGACCATACTTCAGGAAATGCAAGTGAAAGAGGAGGATGAGATCAGTATGTGTGAATTATTTGACCAGTATGTCAGAAAGGGCAGAAAAGAAGGACTAAGAGAAGGCAGGATTGAAGGTAGGGCAGAAGGAAAAAGAGAAGGTAGGGTTGAAGGCAGAGCCGAAGTAATACCTGCCATGATCCGCACCTGTAAGCGATTTCATATAAGCTATCAGGATACTGCAGACAGTATCAGGAAGGAGCTGAAGCTCCCTGATATTGAAATCGAGGAAAATATGAAGCTCTACTGGTGAAGCACTGCTTTACCTGGACTCAATAGAAATTTAATTTGGTACATCTTTGTAAAAGATCTGCTGCAATTGCCATAGTAAATACCTCCGTTACAGGCTCATTTCGATCTTATCTATGATATCCATATCCAGCCATCCTTTATCTGCCATATTCTTCAGGATCTCACAGGCCCTTTCGTGGGACATGCCCTTTTTATAAGGACGGCTCTCTGTCAGTGCCTGGTAAATATCAATACACGCCATCATCCGTTCCTGTACATTCAATTCAGAAGCATCCTTGCCAAAGGGATAACCCGTTCCGTCCAGCCGCTCGTGGTGAAATGCTGCAAAGTCCCGTATTTCCTCAAAATCATCAATTTCTGACAGAATATTGTATGTATAAGCAGCATGATGCTTCATCACAGCAAACTCGGCATCGGTCAGCCGATCCGGCTTCTCCAGAATCTCATTACCTACTGCAACCTTTCCTATATCATGCAGTGCTCCGGCAAGATACATCTTCTGCACCGTTTCTTCATCAAAGCCCATATAGCGGCTCAGCTTCTCTGCCCTCTCTGCCACACCGATCGAATGTGTACTGGTAAAGGGAGATTTATAATCTACGATCTTTGCAAAAAACCCTGCCAGCTTCTTGATCTGGGAAAAGTCAAGCTCCTGCTTCTGCCTTGGTACCTTATTCCACAGGGAGGCTTCAAAATTTCCTCCAAGGGACAGAAAATACTCTTCTGAAAATATCTTTTCAAGTGCCTCTGCACATTCTTCATCTACCATAGTACCTCTTATCCTTTTGAGAACGTCCTTCGCCCATTCCCATGTCTCTGTGGTAAACGCCTTGCGGCAGCATGCCTGATCCAACAGATCACACAGATGTATGATCCGCGAAAAAAGCGGTACCTCCTCAGATTTCTTTCCAAACGGTCCGCTCCCATCTGCATTTTCATGGTGATATAATATTACATTTTTCACATCTGTATGAAAAGGAAATCCCTGTATATTTTCCTCTCCAATCGAACAGTGAACACCTATCCGGGGCATCTCCTTCATATCAGTAAGATTACTGTGCAGCTCCTCCTGGATATACTGTGTCAGAGCATTATCATGCAGCAGGGCATACACCGCCAGATCCTGTAGATCTTTTCCACATATTCCAAGCTGTTCTGCCACGCAGACACTCATATAGGCCACACGCTTCGCATGTCTGCTGGTCACATGTACCAGCTCTGTTTCCACACAGTCCAGTGCATATGAACATGCTGCAACCAGTCCTAAAACATCCAGTTCCATAAAATTCTGATCCTCATTCCTATTTTATTTATATTATCCCGGGTCCCAAATCTGATCACTGTGCAATAAACGATGGATTTTCCCTTATTAATTCAATAAATGCCTGTGCCACGTCTGGATCAAACTGTGTTCCCTTGCCGCGTTCCAGCTCCCCGGTCGCATACTCTATACTCATAGCTTCCTTATAGGCTCTTCGGGAGACCATGGCATCAAAGCTGTCACAAACCGTAAGAATCCTTCCAAGGATGGGGATCTCATTTCCACGGATCCCATTCGGATATCCTTTTCCATCATACCGTTCATGATGGGACAAAACCGCAGGAATGACATAATCCATATGAGGAAGAACGCGGATCATCTCAACAGACTTTTCTACATGTGTTTTTATTATGCTGTACTCCTCATCTGTGAGCTTACCCTGCTTTTTCAGGATACTGTCCTGAATACCGATCTTGCCAATATCATGGAGCAGTCCTGCTACCTTTACAGTCTGGATATCCTCCTTCGGAAGCCCGAGCTTTGCCGCCAGCTTTTCTGCATATCTGGAAACATTTTCAGAATGCTCGAAGGTGAAGGAATCCTTGGCATCTATTGCCGCCATCAGGGCAAAGATCGTCGGTGATACCTGACTATATCCCTTTTCGCTGCTTTCACTCTCCTGATCCTTTTCCTTCAGATCCTTTTCATAAACCTCAATACAGTTTTTTCCATTTCCCTTGGCATAAAACGATGCCCGCTTCGCCTGCTGGGCCAGCTCATCTGCATCTTCCGCCATGGATTTATCCCAGGCGATACCTATACTGAACGTGATCAACTGAATGACCTTCGGCTTATCCTCCGTTGTCTCCAGCATGATCTTCTGGATCTGCTTTGCGAATGAGATCAGCTTGTCCTTATTGTCTTCAGCCGTGATGATCAGGAACTCATTGGCTCCAACACGGAATACCTTCATGCTGTCATCCGCAGCCTCCTGCAGCTGTTTTGCACACCAGCACAAAACCTGATCTCCTATGCTTTCTCCATACAGCTCATTATATAACTTGAAGTTGTCCATATCCATATAGATCATACCGACAGGACGTGCCGTGATATCCAGCTTTCCCAAATTCTCACGACAGAAATTTCTATTATACAGGCCTGTCAGTCCATCGTGGATCGATACCTGATACAGCCTCTCATACGCATTGATACTCTTCAGCACGCTGGATACACTGTTTCCGATCTGCCTGATGCAGTCTATTTCGTCATAAATAAGTCTGTTCTTCCTGCAAAGCTCTACATATAGGAACCCGTAAATCTTAGCGTCATATTTAAAGACCGCAAATGCCGGATCCTTATACGCACTGCCGCTGTTAAGGAACTGTTCCAGCTGTGCTTCCACCTCTTTCGCCAGGGGCACCATTCCATTTTCTGTGTATTCTGCAAAGACTCCGTCCCTTTCCTCCAGAATATGTACACAGCAGTCCTTCACCGCTGCATTTACAGTCTCTCGGATCATCTGATACAGCTTGTCTTTATTCATAATGGAAGTGACACTATCCTGAAATTCCAGAAGACTGTCAACAATATATTTCCTTTTCCTGATCAGTATATGCTCTGCCCAGCTCCTTGCCAGCGCTGAAATCAGGATACACCATATCCCCTCTGCCACGATAAATATGATAACTATCTGCTCATCAGGACTGCCCTTGTCAAACAGGCCATCAGCAATACGCCCAAACCATACCACCGGGATAAATGCTACAACTGTCGCTCCAAAATAAGCCGCTCCCGTAATGAAACGGGATGAAATCGAAAAGAAATATTGCGTGAAAATAACGTGTAAAATGCAGATCGCCATTCCCGCCCCGCCAAGGGCATCCAGCGGCAGATTTTTTCCAAGTGGTGTAATACAGGCAATATTTCCTGCAAAAACAAGCAGCATCCCAAGTAACAGCGGACCCAGCTTTCTCCTGTACTCATACTGTGTTCCGATTTTTCTGTGGGCAAGAACAGTTACATAGATTAAAAGAATCCACTCTGCGACGATCCATAACCAGATTCCCGGTCTTGCATGGTAAATATAAGAGATGTTCCCACCAGGCAGCTGCTGTATTTCCGGTACCGGAAGGAGACACTCTGTATATGCATTTAAAAGCAATGTCACTATGGATGCCAGCATGCAGATGTTCAGAAGCTTCTGTTTCCCCTGGATCTCAAGCACACAGAACAAAAATCCATACATTCCTACAGGAATAATGAGTAAACCAAGTATTGAGAAATGAAACCAGAATTGCATCCCTGGACTGATCTGCAGGCGCATCAGGACAGAACCACCTGTCCAGCACGAAAGTGCCACCAGGATGATTCTCAGATAATGCACGACTCTTTCTTCCCTTGAAATACTGACAAAACAGGACAATAAGAATAAATAGCACGCGAGGGTTCCCACTGAAATAGCTATATAAAAATTTCCACCCATAAACAGGCTCAACAACCTTCCCATAATTGCCTTTCCTGCCTTTATATATATTCCAACTTCCACTACATACAGACTTATTCTAATCCAAATCATGAATAATGTAAAGTGTGATATGCCCACGTGTTATATTGGATATAGAAAAAGGGAAAGCCAAAGAAGCGGCTTCCCTATATAATGATTTACCTATGAAATTTGGATTAATGATTATATCTCCTCCGGGGATGAAAGTGAATACATCACAGAAATCTTTTTCTATGTGAAGTGACCTCATCCCCGGATACTAACCTTTATTTTTCAGTCTTTTCAAACTTTGCGACCTTAAATTTGCGGATCATTTCACGCAGATTTTCAGCTTCATTGCTCATCTCATGGCTGGCAGCCGCACATTCCTCTGATGTTGCTGAATTCGTCTGTACAACGTCATTGATCTGTTCAATTCCCTCATTGATCTGCTGGATCTCTGCCGTCTGTGTCTCTAAGGTTTCTGCGATATTAGTAACCTCTTCTGTGATCATCTTGGAGTTTTCTGCTACTCCTTCCAGCTGTGTTGCAGTCTCTCCTGCGATCACCATACCCTTTTCCACAGCTTTCACAGAGGTTTCAATCAATGCTGCAGATTCCTTTGCTGCCTGGGCACTCTGATCAGCTAACTGATTTACCTGATTTGCCACAACTGCAAATCCTTTTCCGGCCTCTCCGGCTCTTGCTGCTTCAATAGAAGCATTCAATGCAAGAAGATTGGTCTGAGATGCGATCTGATTGATCGTCGCAATAATTTTGTCAATCTCTCTGGATGCTTCGTTGATCTCATTCATGGAAGCAACCATTTCATGCATCTTGCCATTGCTTTCTGCGATGGCATTTCCAAGCTCATCCACTCTTCCACTGATTTCCTTTGCAGATTGCGAATTCTTTTCTACCTGTTCAGAAACACCAGCAACTGTTGCTGTCAGCTCTTCTACGACTGCCGCCTGGTTTGTAGCTCCGTCTGCAAGATCATTTGAGCTTGATGCCACCTGCTCTGCTGAACTTGAAACTTCATTCGAAACATTCTGAATATCCTTGATCGTTTCTGCCATGCTTTCCTCAAACATCATAAAGGAATTCAGAATCCCGACAAAATCACCCTTCCACTCTACTTCTGGCTGAACATCAAAATTTCCTTCTGCAAACTGCTTCATTGCACGGTCAATATCATCTACATAGCTTCCCAGAATACGAATTGATTTGCGTATGCTGTGTGCCAGGCTTCCTATCTTATCTTCAGAATGATACTCAAGCGTACTATGCAGATTTCCCTCCGTCAATTCCTTTGCAACATCTTCCACTGCACGTAATGGCTCCAGAATGGTATCAAGTACCTTTTTGCTTGTTTTCTTCGCCAGCACTAACGCAAAGACTAAACAGACGATAATACATACAATTCCTGCGCCGGTAAAGATAAAAGTAGTTCTGGCAGCCCGGCTGCTTACTTTATCTGTCAGGTCATCCAATTTTATAGCAATTTGTACAAGCTTATTTAATGCCGGAGTACAATCATTAAGAATTAAGTCGATTGCTTTTTCCCTGTCACCATTTTTAATTTCTTCTATGATAGAATAACCCAGGGTTCCCCAGTCAGAAAGAGCAGATGCGTATTCTTCATAATCCGCATCAGGAACAACTCCTGTTTTCTTTAGGGTTTTCAGCTCATCATCAACCTCTGCAAGCAGCTTTTTGACTGTCTGTTCATAACCGTCATAAGCAGATGTATCATCATTTAATGCCATTTCCCTGATATTTCTCGCTGCCGCATTCACACTTATCCTACAGATTTTTACTGCCTGATCCGCAGCTGTGACATTTTCTATGTAATTTCCCATATTGGCAAACAACACACCTATGACCACTATGGAAAACAGCCCCGAGATCAGCATCATGCTGATGACCTTTTTGTAACCGTAATTTATCCTTTCCTGCAGATGCATATTTTCCAATTTCTTCTTCACCATACTCTTTCGTGCCAACATAGATTATTATTTCCTTTCCTTTATTTTCGACTAATTATATAGCAGATTACCTATTCAAAGTCAATAGGTTTTTGACATCTACTTTTATTTTTTCTTTCACATTCCTTTTCCACAGAAAATGGGCAGCAGGCTGGGTCTGCGCCGGCCTGCTGCCCGTTAAAATCATTAATTTTTATTTCAAGGATTTACGGTCTACATTATTCGCAAAGCTTTGAGAATGCATCTGCCACGAACTGAACCTTGGTTCCAACCACTACCTGAACTGAGGTCTTACCTGGTTTGATGACTCCCGCAACACCTGCGGCCTTGATTTTCTTATCATTGACTGCGGTAATATCCTTTACCTCCAGTCTCAATCTTGTAACACAGTTGTCAATGCTTGTGATATTATCCTTTCCGCCACAGCCCTCAAGAATAGCCTTTGCAATGGCTGTATAATCATCACTTGCAAGCTCAATGCTCTTTTCCTTCTCTAAATCATCATCATCTTCTCTGCCAGGGGTCTTAAGATCCCACTTCTTAATGGCAAAGTAGAATACAAAGTAGAATACAGCAAATGCTGCGATTCCGAGCGGGATAATAAGCCATGTTTTCTGAGCTGCAGGAAGTGAGGATGAGAATAACAGATCCATCGCGCCTGCAGAGAAGCTAAAGCCTGCACGGAAGCCAAGTGCAACGGTGATCATAGTGAAGATACCGTAAAGTAATGCATAAATTACATAAAGTCCAGGAGCAAGGAACATGAAACCAAATTCAAACGGCTCTGTAACACCACAAATGAATGCACAAAGTGCTGCGGAAGCAACAAGTCCGATCGCTGCTTTTTTCTTTGTGGTCTTCGCACATCTGACCATTGCAAGTGCCGCACCGGGGATACCGAACATCATACAAGGGAAGAAGCCGGACATATACATTCCGAGACTCCAGGATACATCTGCGGAGGTTTCACCTGCCCAGAAGTGCTGAAGATCTCCAAGTCCAATGGTATCAAACCAGAATACGTTATTCAATGCATGGTGTAATCCGGTAGGAATTAACAGACGGTTCAGGAATGCATAAATACCTGCACCAACTACATCCATACCTACGATTGCTTCTCCAAGTGCAACCAGTCCGCCAAACAGTAACGGCCATACGAACAGCAGTACTGCGGATACCAGAATAGAAACTACACCGGCGATAATTGCTACGCAGCGTTTTCCGCTGAAGAAAGATAACCAGTCCGGAAGCTTGGTGTTCTTGAACTTGTTATAGCACATAGAACCGATGATTCCGGAAAGGATTCCGATAAACGGATTCGCGATCTTGTTAAATGCCAGAGTCTTGGTTGCGCTGTCTGCGACAGACGGCATGATAGTTGTTACAACTCCGGTTGAAAGAAGTGTGGTGATCATCAACCAGGAAGCAAGTGCTGCGATTCCGCCGGTACCATCATTTTTCTCTGACATACCGACACCGACACCGATCGCAAACAGAATGGCCATGTTATCAATCAAAGCACCACCGGCTTTTACTAAAAACAGACCGATTAAGTTAGCTGCACCCTGGATTTCTCCACCCTGCATAGTTGCCGGACACAGCCAGTAGCCAATACCCATGAGAATACCACAGATGGGCAGTACTGCTACGGGAAGCATTAACGCTTTTCCCAGTTTTTGAAGAAATTTCATACTTTCTTCCTCCTTTGCTTGTTCTTATAAAATTAAAATTGGATTATTCCAATCCATTTTACAGTATGATCCGGGTGCCTACCCGATCTTGAGTACTGCCTCTCCCGGCAGAGCTCCGCCTTCCTTCAGCAGGCTTATTCTTGAATAATCATCTGTATTGCATACTACAACCGGAGATATGATATTAAGTCCGGCCTCTCTGATCTTATCAAGATCTGCCTCCATTAAGAGATCTCCCTGCTTCACCTGATCTCCTGCTGCTACATGCACACGGAAGGGTTCTCCCTTTAATGTAACAGTCTCCAGTCCGACATGTAGAAGAAGCTCCGTTCCCTGCGCAGTCGTCATCGTAATCGCATGCAGGGTATCAAACACCATCGTCACCTCTCCATCCGCCGGAGCGAAAAACCTTCCCTCTGACGGGATCACTGCAAATCCATCACCCAGTATCTTCTCTGAAAAAGTAGGATCAGGAACCTCGGTAAGTGGTGTCACCGTTCCTTCACAGGGTGAACAGATCACATTTTCCTTTGTCTTTCCTTTTAAAAAACCTAACATGGCTGTTCCTTTCCGTCGATATAAATACCTACAATATTTAATTCTTTATCAAGAAGCACGAAATCTGCTTTTTTACCTGCCTGAATACTTCCTGTCTGGTCAAAAATACCGATTTCCCTGGCTGGATTCTCTGATGCACACATCACTGCATCCTCCAGCGGAATACCTGCATTTTTTACAACAAATCTCATACAGTCCATCAGGTTCGTAGCTGAACCGGCTATTGTACCGTCATGAAGTGTTGCCAGATTTCCTTTTACCACTACCGGCTGTCCGCCCAGCGTGTATTCACCATCCTCTAATCCGGTTGCTCTCATGCTGTCACTGATCAAGATCACCCGTTCTGCACCAAACATGGCAAAGGTTGCACGGATTACAGACGGATGGACATGTACGCCATCACAGATTAATTCCACATGACACGCTTCTGAATCTCTGACTGCGCCGATCACCCCCGGATTCCGGTGATTCAGCGGCGGCATTGCATTGTACAGATGCGTTGCATGGGATGCCCCATGCCGGATAGCTTCACATGCCGTATCGTAATCCGATACCGTATGCGCTATGGATATAACCACCTCTGATTTCGTCCGGTCAATGAATTCCATTGCTCCCGGCTCTTCAGGAGCAATATCCACAAGCCGGATCAACCCGTTAGCCGCATCCTGAAGCTGTCTGAAATACTCATAATCACAGGGAATAATGTTTTCTGCTGCCTGTGCACCCTTTTTCGAAGCACTGATAAACGGCCCTTCCATATTGATCCCGACAAGGTGTGCTCCTCCCTTATAGGAATATGCACCGGCATTCTTCATTACCGCAAGGAGCTCATCCTTCGGTATCGTCATGGTTGCCGGACAAACCGATGTTACTCCGACGCTGGCCTCGTATTCTGTTATGATATCCAGAGCTTCCTGCGTTCCATCACACATATCCGCGCCCTTGCAGCCATGAAAATGAATATCTACGAGTCCCGGAATCATATATAGCCCGGCAGCATCCACCACTTGTCCGTCACCATCCGCTTTCTCAAGGACTGTGGAAAACCGATCTCCGGTAACGGCAACATCACCCTGTACAAACCGGTGATCCGGTGTAAAAATATCTGCATTCTTTATAATCATCGTTCCACACCTCTATCTGTTCTGTTTTCTCACTGCGTCTCTTAGACGAACGATACAGGGATCTTACTAAGGGCAGCTTCATCAGCTACCAGCGTGACATCATTATGCAGCTGAAGAACGGATGCCGGAACCTTCGGCGTAATCGGTCCAAAGAAGGAATCCCTTACAATATCTGCCTTGCCCTCACCATTAGCCATGATAAGAATTTTTTTCGAGCGCATGATCGTCTGGATCCCCATGGTATAAGCCTGCTTCGGAACGTCCTCTGCCGATGCGAAAAATCTCTTGTTCGCTTCAATAGTTGACTGTGTCAGGTTCACACAGTGAACCTGCTTATCAAACACATCTGATGGCTCATTAAAACCGATATGTCCGTTATGTCCGATGCCAAGAAGCTGTAAGTCCACACTTCCCATGGATCGGATCAATTCCTCGTATCTCCTGCATTCCTTTTCAGAATCCGGCTCCATACCATCTGGCAGGTGTGTATTACCCGCCGGAATATTCACATGGTCAAACAGATTCTGATGCATGAAGTAATAATAGCTCTGATCATTCTCTCGGCTGATTCCCTTATATTCATCCAGGTTCACTGTTCTTACTCCGGAAAAATCCAGATCACCATTCCGGTACCATTCGATCAGCTGCTTGTAAAGACCAACCGGAGTGGATCCTGTTGCCAGTCCAAGCACACAATCGGGTTTCATAATGATCTGAGCAGAAACGATGCCTGCTGCCCTTCTGCTCATTTCCTCATAATCTTTTGCCCTGTATATTCTCATTTCATTTACTCCATTTCACATATTTTACTACGAACCGGAAGCACCATCGACGGTGCAACACTCAGCTCGTCAATCCCCATCTGTACAAACCGCTCTGTAAGTGCTGTATCTGCTCCAAGCTCTCCGCAGATGCCGACCCACTTACCATGCTTATGAGCCCCGTCAATCGTCTTCTGTATCATCCTAAGAACTGCCTCATGATGCGGATTATAGAACCGATCCAGCTTACTGTTCTGCCGGTCGATCGCCAGTGTATACTGGGTCAGATCATTGGTTCCGATACTGAAGAAATCCACAAGCTCCGCAAGCTCTTCACTCATCATGACTGCTGCTGGTGTCTCCACCATGATCCCCTGCTCAGGAATGGTGTACGGAACCTTTTCTTCATCCAGCTCCCTTGCCACCTCCTTAACAATTTCTCCAATGCTCTTGACCTCTTCTACCGAAATGATCATCGGATACATGATCGCGAGATTTCCATATTTAGCAGCCCGCAGAAGAGCTCTCAGCTGTGTTTTAAAAATATCCGGCTGCTCCAGACAGATCCGGATCGCACGATATCCCATGGCTGGGTTATCTTCCTGTCCCAGTCCAAGATAATCCACGTTCTTATCTGCCCCGATATCCAATGTCCTTATGACAACCTTCTTTCCGGCCATCATCTGCAATACCTGGCGATAAGCGTTGAACTGCTCATTCTCATCCGGAAGCCCGGATCTTCCAAGATACAGGAACTCACTCCGGAATAACCCGATACCCTCAGCATCATTCTCAAGCACATAAGCCACATCCGAGACGCTTCCGATATTTGCAAAGACATGGATTTTCTTTCCGCTTTTCGTAACGGATTCCCTGCCCTTATAATTCTCTAAAAGACGCTTCTGCTCCTGTTCCTCCAGCTGCTGTACCTCTGCCAGATGGATTTCATTCTCATCCGGATCAAGGAAAAAGGCGCCCTTTTTACCATCCACAACAGCTATGGTTCCATTATGAAGCTTCTCCAGCTCAAGCGGCACACCGATCAGCGCCGGAATATTCATCATACGGGCAAGAATCGCAGTGTGCGAATTAGTAGAGCCGTGAACGGTGACAAAAGCAAGGATCTTATTCTTATCCATCTGTACCGTTTCACTCGGCGTCAGATCATCCGCAACAATAATGGACGGTTCCAGCTTACTCCAGTCCATCTGTTCCTCTCCGGCAAGGTTACGAACCAGCCGGTTCGAAATATCCCTGACATCCGCCGAGCGTGCCTGCATATACTCATCATCCATGTTGGCAAACATTTCGGCAAAATTATCACCGGTAACTGCTACTGCATACTCCGCATTCACTTCCTCATTCTGGATCAGATTGTGTATGGCATCCTGATAATCATCATCCTCAAGCATCATCTGATGAACCTCGAAGATTGCCGCATTGACCTCTCCGACCTCCTGCATGGCCTTCTCATACAGCTCCCCAAGCTGGCCTATCGCCTGCTCCTTGGCCTTCTCAAGACGCTCCAGCTCTTTTTCCACATGATCTACATGTATTCTTTTGACGAGGTGATCTCTTTTCTTCAGAACATGGACAGGACCGATTGCGATTCCCTTATATACGGATTTCCCAATATATTTTTCCATTTTTCACCCTCTCATGTGATTTACAGGATTCTGTTTTACAGATTCTCCTGGAAAAACCTCTCCATTGCCTCATAAGCAGTATCCTCATCCGGTCCCTCAATCGAAACCTCAACCGGATCACCATGCTTAACGCCCATCCCCATAACAGCCATAAGCTTGGTTGCAGCGGCACTCTTTCCATTACAGGTCAGCATCACTGTACTTTGGAACTGTTTGGCTTCCTTAGCCAGAAGACCTGCCGGTCTTGCATGAATACCAATTTCATCCGTGATCACGTAAGTAAACTGTTTCATCCGTTTCTCATCTCCTGTTCCCATTTGTTTTGACGAATTGACAACCGATAGATTCTGCAGACCTTTTCAGTATGTAAATTTGCACAATTATCTTACCCGTCACATTTGTTATATATACACATTAACCTATATTTTCTTTTTTGTCTAGTCATTTATTCTAGAATTGCACAATTATCGTAAATATCAACATTATTTTATTTTTTTGACATTTTTTGAAAAACAAGTAACTGTATTTTCTTTTTTTACTCCTGCAACAGCCAATCAGCTATATCGTAAATCTCGACTCCTTCATAGGTATATTTCGGATGCCTGGTTCGCGCAATAATCATTTTGGGGTAAGCATCTCGAATCTGAAGCAGAGGAGAGCATTCTCTCTCAAATGTTTCCTGCCCGGAAATGTTGTCGCTGACCTGAATATAAAACTTCTCGCTGCCTCTTTGAGCAACAAAGTCGATTTCCTTTTGATAGAGCTTACCGATATAAACATCATATCCACGGCGAAGAAGCTCGATGCAAACGATATTTTCATATACTCTGCCATAATCCATATTTCTGCTCTCCAGTATTGCATATCGAATGCCGCTGTCACACAAATAGAACTTTTCAGAGCTTTCAAGGTATTTCTTACCTCGGATGTCGTATCTCTTAATATCATAAAATACAAAAGCATTGCACAAATACTTAATGTACTTGCTAAGCCTTGGAAAGGGATGTTCCACCCTTAAACACCACATTTGGATTTCTCTGTACCAGTTCTTTTAATATCATTGTCACATAGTAATCTTTTTCAACGATACTTTCATCTATGCCCGTTCTTTCTGATACCGTTACAATAATATCCCTCAACAATTCTTTATCATCTTTATGCAAATACATCGTCCAACCTCAATTCGTAATAATATTTAAATATTGCAATCGGAAACTCTCTTATATAACTATCCACATCATTTTTTGTGATGCCATGTATCCGCACAAATTGAGATACTTTGTCATGAGCCACATCATAGCTTTCATCCAGATACACATCCAGATTTTTTAATAAGTCAAGTAACTGCAGCACATAAACATTTTCTTCATTTACCGGAACCACTGGTCTTCTTACAATGAATGTTCTCTTTCCAATTGGAATTTCTCGTATTTTTGCTGCCATGTTATTGCTAACAATCTCAACTTTATTTGGAACCTGTGCTGAAATTCCCAGCTGATTGGCAAATGTATTACCAGAATAGAAACCATCTACTTTTCCACCTCTGGAAACATACTTGTACCTGGCAACCATATCTGCATTTATGCCTACATTTGTTTTTAATCGTGATTTCTTAGGCAAATAATAAATGCCGTTCTCATATTTTTGTAGCTTTCCCTCATCGCACAGCTTTTTTAGCTGCTGGTTCACTGCAGATTTTGTAATTCCCTTAATCACTATATCAGAAAAGAATATAGGCTCTGCTTCCTTATAATTGTTTTTCAAAAATTCATATAACATAAACCTCATTCCTTTCCCTAAATTTTTGTAACTCTAGTGGTTATTTTTGTTAATAATATTCTATTCCTGTTTTTAAAATCTGTCAATGTTATTTTGATTGCTATGGTTAGTATATCCAAAGCAGAATAAAATATAAAAAAGAACTGTCACCCTTAGGATTCTGAGAAAAATTGTATGTCTGTCAGACGATGACAGAAGAGAGCTCTTCCGAAATACCGCTGATAAAATGGGCTTAAATGATGCTATTGTAGAAAAAGAATTGTTGCAAATTTTAATTGTGTCACCACTGGTGACACAATTAGTCGGTTATTAAAAATATTCCAATAGAAAAAGCAGCAATGATCTCACCAATCATTACTGCTCTGTAAAACGTTCCCAGCGGGAATCGAACCCACAACTAGTGCTTAGGAGGCGCTTGTTATATCCATTTAACTATGGGAACTTTTTCATACCTGTTTAGTTTAGCATATTTATGAACCGCTCGCAACAGTAATTTCGCCACTACACACATTCTCTACACATTTTCATTTGGGAAATTAATATAGCCCTGCATCCAGATCATACCCTTGAACCGCCGTCCTACTGCTGGTTCTCCATAGAGATCTTCCTGATTGATGCACATCTCAAAAATAAGATCATTACAATTCAGGGTCATCTGATAGATTTCTTCTCCGGTCATCTTATTTTTAACCAGATTGCAGTCCACGATCTCTGCCAGGATAGAATACTGGTCACATTCCACGCCATAGGGCATGAAATAGGTATCAACCAGACTGAACACATCTTCCTGCTGAATTCTCCTGGAAATGGTCGTATAAGTGTCCATATCCTCCAGGGTCAGACTTTCAATCGCTTCCTCGTCACCTTTTCTGGCAGCATTAATAAGCTGGCTTCTGTTGATCGATGTATTTCTGTTTTTGATCAGATCCTTTTCTGTTTTCATCAGGGGCATCATGATCACCCCATGCGTGGAAAGCGCAGAAAGTGTCAGTGTCGTTCCTCGGACAGGCAGCATTCCGGCATTCTGGACTTTGATATAAGTAACCATATTCTGCAAATAGAAGATCAAAGAAACGCCGATCTTTACATCATCGCAGACTCCGGCATAGCTTTCCTGCGCAGCATGCCGCTCTACAGTCACATCTTCATCTGAACTGATCATGTTCCCTTTAAAGTAGGGGAAATAGTAGTCAAATGTGAACCTGTCATCTTCATCAAATTCTCCACAGACTGCTATTCCCATCCTCTCGGCAAAATCCCTGCCAAAAACAGCAAGAAGCGTCTTTTCTCCGTTGGAAGTATATGCTCTGTCTGTTCCGTTCACCACAATATCTGTCAGGATCTTCTGCAGTTCTTTCCTGTCTTTTATTTTGCTGAAGCCAATCGCTCTCAGATATTTATGCAAGAATTTCACCTCCCATTTTTTTTAATCAGTCTTTAATTTATCTGATTTCCTTCATACCACCCATGTAAGGCTGAAGAACTTCAGGAATCTTCACGCTTCCATCTGCCTGAAGATTATTCTCCAGAAATGCGATCAGCATTCTCGGAGGAGCAACCACTGTATTATTTAATGTATGTGCAAAATACTTTCCGTTTTCGCCATTTACTCTGATCTTCAGCCTTCTTGCCTGTGCATCACCAAGATTAGAACAGCTTCCTACTTCAAAATACTTCTGCTGTCTGGGTGACCATGCTTCTACGTCATAGGACTTCACCTTCAGATCTGCCAGATCTCCGGAACAGCACTCAATAGTTCTTACCGGAATATCCATGGAACGGAACAGATCTACAGTATTCTGCCACAGCTTATCAAACCACATTGCAGAATCTTCCGGCTTGCAGACAACGATCATTTCCTGCTTCTCAAACTGATGGATCCTGTAAACGCCTCTTTCTTCAATACCATGTGCTCCCTTTTCTTTTCTGAAGCAGGGTGAATAGCTGGTAAGTGTCTTGGGAAGCTCTGCCTCGGGAACGATAGTATCGATAAACTTACCGATCATGGAATGTTCACTGGTTCCGATCAGATAAAGATCCTCACCTTCGATCTTATACATCATGGCATCCATTTCTGCAAAGCTCATGACACCGGTTACTACATTGCTTCTGATCATGAAGGGAGGTACACAATAAGTAAATCCTCTGCCAATCATAAAATCTCTTGCATAAGAAATTACTGCCGAATGTAATCTTGCGATATCACCCATCAGATAATAGAATCCGTTTCCAGCTACCTTTCTCGCACTGTCAAGATCAATACCATTAAATCTTTCCATGATTTCTGTATGATATGGAATTTCAAAATCAGGAACAACAGGCTCACCGTATCTGGTAATTTCAACATTTTCCGTATCATCCTTACCGATTGGAACACTGGGATCGATGATATTGGGAATTACCATCATGATCTTTGTTACCTTTTCTTCCAGTTTCTTTTCTTTCTCTTCCAGTTCTACCAGTCTCCTGGCACCTGCAGCAACCTCTGCCTTCCTGGCTTCGGCCTCCTCCTTCTTTCCCTGTGCCATCAATGCTCCGATTTCCTTGGAGAGCTTATTTCTGTTTGCTCTCAGGTCATCTGCTTCCTGCTTTGTCTTTCTGCTTTCCTCATCCAAAGCGATTACTTCATCAACAAGGGGAAGCTTACTGTCCTGAAACTTCTTCTTGATATTTTCTTTCACTGCCTCAGGATTTTCTCTTAAAAATTTGATGTCTATCATAATAAAGACTCCTCTCTATAAAATACGCTTTTAATATTGTAATGTTATTATGTAACCTATTTTTATTCAAGTACTTTTTCTACAAAAATGCTCGTTTTCTGCGTAAGATCTATGATTCTATCCTCTGCAGATCCATTATCACCCTGGCTTGCTTCCAGTCTGATCACCGGTCTGTCCGGGAACCCTTTACTCTGCTTCAGTACTGTTCCCTTCTTTCCATTATTCAGAAGAACCTTGCTTCCTACCGGGTAAACGGCTACAAACTCCAAAAAAATATCTACGATATCTGAATCGAAAGAAACTCCTCTATATGCCTTCAGATATTCTACTGCCTGATAAACCTTTTCTCTCCGATAGCCAATCCCACAGATCATTTCATCAAAAACATCACAAACACTTACAATTCCAATTTCCTTTCGAACCTCTGCCGGTCTGATTGGAAATCCATTTCTGTCTTTTCTTTCATGATGATAAAGAACGATCTGTTTTACCAGACCTGAAATCCAATCCTCATCCTTCAGTGCCACATATCCATACACCGGATGTTTTCGATATTCTGCTGCTTCCATTTCTGTCATCTCATGAACATTTCTGTTTACATAATTAATTGGAAGATACCTGAGTCCAATATCATGAAGAAGACATCCGGCAGCAATATCATGAACTGTACTTTTGTCAATTTTCATCCGAAGTGCTGTAAGTGTTGCAAGTGAACATACGTTCACAGAATGCTCATAGATATCTGAGCTTCTCTCCTTAATATCATAAATTTTTTCAACGATCCTGTTTTCTTCCAGCACACTCATAATAATATGATCTGCTGTTTCAGACAGTTTCATCAGTTCTTTATTTTTTGAATACAAGTGTCTTTCCATGATATGCTTCACTTTATCATGGAACTCATTCTCCAGACTCGTCTTCAGAAGCAACACTTCATTCTTCTCTTCCAGCTTTTCCTCAATATAAACCTCTGTGATTCCCAGACTGTTTATTTTTGCAATATACTCCGGTCTTAAAACAATTCCTGCTGAAAGAAGTACCTTAAGTTCTGATGTGAGAATATCCTTTGCCAGAATTTCTCCGCCTGTTAATTCTTGTATCTTACAAAGCTTCATCTTACCTCAATTACTCCGATTTACTCTGTTTTTTCCATTGCCATCTCTAATGCCTGTTTTTCTTCTTCACCAAGAGAGATTGCACATTCTCCGTTTATGATTTCTTTTGTATAGGAATAACAACCATCTGCACTGTGTACCGAATTCAGAACAAATCCGTTGTTATTCTCATCCAGAAGGGCAAGACTGAAGCTCAGCTTTCCACCCATCTGATTAAACGCATCATATTTAATTATTCCAATTTTCTGGAAGGTTGATTCCATTCTCTTATATAAAGTATGGATATCTTTTTTATTTTTTTCAATGGATGATTTCAGAAACCGGTTATCCTCAAAGAGACCTGATATTTCATCTTCAAGACTCTTCGCACTCTTACCTGTCATGAACCTTGCATATTTCTTTTTCATTTTAGAAATAGCCCGCATGTTTATAATATTCCATATGATCAACAGAATAATGACTATAAGCATGACAGTAATGACAATTCCCAGATCCAGATTTCCTAATCCCAAACTGCTTAAAAAGGAATTATTCATCTTCTTTTGTACCTTTCCCTGTCAATTTTTTCTGATATTAATTTTGTCTTGTGAGCATATCAACGAGCTTGTCCAGGTCATCATGGTTGTAGAATTCAATTTCAATTTTTCCTGCACCATTTCCTTTACCACTAATTGAAACCTTTGTACTCAGTTTTTCTTTCAGTCTGTCCTCAATATCCTGGTAAATAATTTCAAGACTCTTGTCTGTTTCATTTGGTTTTCTTAATTTTGTGGTTGATGGTTTACCAATATTCTTTACCAGCTTTTCTACGTCACGAACACTTAATTTCTCATCAAAAATTTTCTGTGCAATATTATATTGCTCTTCCGGATCTTCAATCCCAATTAAAGCTCTTGCATGACCGGTTGAGATCATGCCATTAATTATCATCTGTTGAACTTCGTCACAGAGCTTAAGCAGACGCATGGAGTTTGTAACAGCAGTTCTGCTCTTAGATACCCTGTCAGCTACTTCGTCCTGCTTCAGATTAAACTCTGTTAACAGTCTCTTGTATGCCTGTGCTTCTTCAATAGGATTCAGATCCTCTCGCTGAATATTTTCGATCAGAGATATTTCAACAATTTCCTGATCCGTTAGATTCTTGATTATAACAGGAACCTCTTTTAACCCTGCCTTTTTGGCAGCACGCCATCTTCTCTCTCCGGCTATGATCTCATAATAGCTTTTCCTATCCTGTACAAGGATCGGCTGCAAAAGTCCAAACTGTTTGATAGATTCAGCCAGTTCTTCCAGTGCATCTTCATCAAAATTTTTTCTAGGCTGCTCTCTGTTAGGTTCCACCTTTGTAATATTTACAATCGTTTCTCCTTCCAGCTTCTCTGTCTTTTCCTGCCTTGTCTTTGGCTCTGCCTTTTTGGAACTGACACTACCGAGTGATTCCGGTATTAAAGCATCCAGTCCCTTTCCCAATCCCCTAGCTGCCATACTTTAATCTTCCTTTCTATTTATCACTTCTTCTGCTAAAGACATATATGCTTCTGCACCTGCTGATTTTGAATCATACATATTGATCGGTTGTCCATAGCTTGGTGCTTCTGCTAACCTGATATTTCTAGGAATCAATGTTTTAAAAACCTTTTGATTTAGATGACTTTTAACATTTTCAACAACCTGCATAGAAAGATTTGTTCTAGAATCATACATAGTAAATACAACTCCTTCCATATCCAGATCCGGATTCAGTCTTTCTTTAACCAGATTTACTGTATGTATTAACTGGCTTAATCCTTCCAACGCATAATACTCACATTGAATAGGAACAAGAACTGTATCTGCAGTTGTCATAGCATTAATTGTCAACATATTTAAAGAAGGAGGACAATCTATGATAATATAATCATAACTTTCTCTTATCCACTCTACTTCTCTCTTTAGTATAAATTCCTTTCTGTCTACACCTATCAATTCAATCTCGGCAGCTGCCAGATTTACATTGGAAGGAATAATTGATACTCCGGGAATAACATCATTTAAAATACATTCCTTGATAGAGCACTCACTTAAAATCAATTCATAGATTGTGTTATCAAGATCATTCTTTTCTACACCAAATCCACTTGTTGTATTTCCCTGAGGATCTGTATCTATTACCAGAACCGATTTTCCTTTCTCAGCCAGAGATGCTGATAAATTGATAGAAGTCGTAGTCTTTCCTACTCCTCCCTTTTGATTTGCGATTGCAATCACTCTTCCCATAATTAGCTTTTTGTCCTTTCTTTTGGTCAGAACTCTTCTCTCTTTTTCAATTTTTCGTACTTTATGATTATATCACTTCTTATTTTTTTATTCTACCGGATTTAAAAACTTGTATTTTTCAATTTTTTAACCCCTATATCTAGTATAGCATTTTTGATAATAAGCTATATATAATCAATGTTTCACGACCTTTTTTCTTCTGTTTTTGATGTTTCACAGGTTCTTACTACTAGATTTTGTATTAAAATGTTTCACGTGAAACATTATCTTGTGTTTTCTTTTTTAGCTTTAGAAATGTTTCACGTGAAACATTATTATTAATCAAAATATCACTTAAAAAGGATCCGATCAATCAGGTCGTTTTTCATATGTATAGCAAAAAAGAGACATCTACCAGAACCCATGATAGTGTCTCTTCATTAATCATTATCTTCTATTATTAATTTTCATAAAGATTAACAATATTATTCCTGATAGCAAATACTGCAGCCTGTGTTCTATCCGAAGCATCTATCTTTTTAAAGATATTAGAGATATGATTCTTAACCGTTCTTTCACTGATATTCAAGTTCACAGCAATTTCTTTATTAAACATACCACAGGCAACCTGTGTAAGGATCTCTACCTCTCTTTTTGTAAGTGATGCAAGCTTTTCCTTATCCATATCCCTGTTGATCAATCTGGAATTAAGAGCAGGAATTAAATTAGGCTGGATATAAGATCCTTCATCAATAACAGCATTAATAGCCTGTTTTAACTCTGCAGATCCGGAATCTTTTAAAATATATCCATTAGCACCAATATCAACTGCCTTTACAAGGTACTCTACCTCACTATGTACTGTCAGTATTAAAACTTTGAGAGGATCATTCTTCTCCTTTAATTCCTTCAATACATCAATGCCATTCATATTTGGCATATTAATATCAAGAAGAAGAATATCGGGTTTTACATTCTTCAATTTTTCAAGACACTCAATTCCATCACTTGCCTCAGCAATTACTTTCATTGATCCATCAAATTCAAGCAGTTGTTTAATACCTTCTCTGATCAAAACATGATCATCTGCAAGCATTACATTAATCATATGTTTTTATTCCTCCAAGATAAGAAAAGCTAAAATTATTAAGATGAAAAATTATAAGGAAAAGAAATAAATATTCTTGTTCCTTCCCCAATATTAGAATTTATCTCAAAGATACCGCCAAGAAGAAATACTCTTTCCTGCATAACTGATATGCCAAAATGTTTATCTGCCGAACAGCCTTCTTCCTTAACGAATCCCTTTCCATTATCAATTACTTTGATAACCAGATGATCATCTGTTTTTTTAATAGATAATTCAACTTTGGAACCTTTTGAGTGTTTTACTGCATTTAACAATGCTTCATGAACTATCCTGTATACTGATACCAAAAATAATTGATAATTCTTCTGATCCTTTTCTACCTTTGTATCAAAAATATCAACATCAGATATAAAAGTAAATTCTGGGTTCTGAGTTTTCAGTGTATCAATCAGATTTTCTATACACTGATTAAAACCAAGATCATCAAAGGACATTGGTCTTAAATCAAACACCGTATCTCTAATCTCATCAATTGCCTTTTTTAGTGTCTGTGAACAGCTTTCCAATTCGAGTTTAGCCTGAATTGGATCTTTATCAATATATAAAGAAGATAATTCCAGACCATGAATTAAATGAGTAAGATTTTGAATAGAAGAGTCATGTAACTCCCTGGCAATTCTTCCTCTTTCCTTTTCCTGCATATCCAGGATAATTAAATGAAGATTACACTTTGTCTTCTTATGCTCTTCGATTAAAAAAGAAATTCTTTCAATATCTCCTTCTATTTTTCCTATCTTTTTATAATAGGAATCATTATCGATTTCTAATTTATCTTTTTCCTCTCTGACTTCTTTGATTTCTTCCCTATGTAAACTTTCTGCTGTTCTTGGAGAAAAAACTTTAAAATCAGATGCTTCTGTCATAGAATCTAAG